>ERZ808043.31-NODE-31-length-47905-cov-10.479029_pt1 | contig 47905 bp, 59 predicted proteins | sample MGYA00380194_ERZ808043 | MGnify/ENA primary metagenome ERZ808043 (study PRJEB31490, sample SAMN06133370) | cow dung metagenome | isolation source: H3 | host: cow | place: China: Chengdu | collected 2015-05 ...
GAGCTTTTTCAGCTCGCGTTGCTTTCTCTGTTTCAATCCACGCACCCACGAGGGGTGCGACCGCATTATGCATACCAAATGTAGAGGAATCAGAGGTTTCAATCCACGCACCCACGAGGGGTGCGACCGTTATGGTGCAAAAATACTAAAAATAAACGAATTGTATTAGTGTTTTTGCGAAAGTATATAAAATCAAGGAGAAATTAATGAGAATTATGACGTTAATGTGATTAATGACGTGATTATCAGGATATGCGAAAGATTGAAGAAATTTGTATAGCTTATAGTTCGCATTAGATAATTAGCGAATCATTTACATCGTATGATGTTTCTTTGCCAATCGTAATTGCACCTCTTGTTTTGTTCAAATAGTAAAATCTAATGCTATCTAATGACTGGTTGATAATAGATGATAGTGCATTTTTGAGTAGACAGAATTGGCCCTCGGTTACTTCGCATTCGAAAACAGAATTCTGTACACGTTGTCCATAGTCTTTGCATACTTTGGCAACCTGTCTTAATCGTTTTTGCCCCTTTTCGCTTGATGTTTCTACATCATATGTAATAAGTATCTTCATACGTTTATCTAATTAGAAAAACAGGATAGTCATCGATATCATTCCTAATGTATCTGGCTAATAACATTGCTTGTGCGTAAGGGAGCAATCCTATAGGTATTTTTTCACCAAGATAGGGGTGAACTATTTCTTCTTTCTTTCTGGTTTGCCATGCAGATAGAAATATTTTACGACCATTATCTGTTAGTATAACACCTTCTTCTCCTTGATGCATAAAATCATTGGCGCTTATTTGTTTGCGATTTATCAAAGAAAGAACAAACCTATCTCCCATGTATGCTCTGAGTTCTTCCATAATATCCAAGGATAGAGAAGAACGACCTGGTCTTAAGGTATGCAGAAAACCAACATAAGGATCCAGTCCTACCGTTTCTAATGCAGATGTTACATCATTAGCGATTAAAGTGTATGCTAGGGATAACATAGCATTTACAGCATCTTTGGGTGGTCTTCTATTACGACCATGGAACGGGAAACCTTCTTTCTGCTGGACAATTAGGTTCGGAAAGGCACTAAAGTATTGGTTAGCCGATATGCCTTCTATACCTAGTAAATCTTGTTTGCATGAACATTTTAAAACATGCCGCTTGTGCACATCTAGTTCGTGTGCAACATTCTCTACAAAATTGTTTTCGCCATAATCTCGTATGAATCTGCGCAATATATTTCTGTAGTTCTGGATTTTAGCAGCTATAATGTTTTGAGAGATATGAAGAGAGAAATCATCATTATCGGCACACAAATATTGTGATTTACGAAGTAGCACATTGCCCTTCGTCTTCCCTACGATTCTGCTGATAAAAGTTCCGTTTGGTGAAAGAAAGGTTAGGCTGACATTGTTCTCGGTGCACAGTTTCATAACACCAGGACTAGCTCCCATATACCCAAATGTGACAATAGCCTCTATGTTGATAATGGGGATACGAAATATTTCTTCTTGCTTTACGGAAACAACAACATTCATTCCATCCTTGCTCAGATATGATTCTGGAGTTGTTATGTATAGAGTGTTAAGTAGTTTCCTCATAATACGGGCACAAAAACAAAGTGTACAATGTGGGTGTAGTGTCTGGAATGGTTAAACATCTTTGTTTTCAGTGAGTTATGCGTGTTTTGGTGTTGAGGCTCGTTCAAAACGAAGTGTACGATTTCTTTAATTTGCTTTAATCAGGCTTTAATTTTGATGAGGCTGGTGTTTAATTGGGCTTGTGGTACCGTTAAACGCAGCTTTAATTCGCTTTAATTTACGGCGGTCAGATTGTCGGTTTTTCGGCTCTCTGGCTGCCTTTTTCGTGTGTAGTAGGGGAATATGCTTAAAACCGCCTAAAATGGCGTACAGCAAGGGTTTTGGGCTTGTTTGGGGTGCTTTCGTGCGTGCGTAAGCGGGTAGGATAGAGGTGTGCCCTGAAATGGTGTTTGAATGGTGTTTAATGGGTGTTTAAGAAACCGTTAAATGGCGGTAAATGATGAGGCTGTTTTGGGTGCCGAAATAGGGTAGTAGGGTAGGGTGCAAAACCTGTCCGTTTCGTTCAAAAAAGGGGCTTGGGGTGTCAGTTGGGGTGTCAGTTGGGGTGTCGTTTGGGTGGGTGAATACTACCCCATAGCGGAAAAATAAGAGTGTGAAAGTGGCGTTTTTCGTGAAAATCCACCCCTTTAATGTCATAATAGATATAGGAAAAATATGCCTTAAAAATCGTTTAAGTTGTTGATAATGAGTGTTTATGTGTGTTTTTGTGATAAAAAATAAGGAAAAACAGCATATCAGCCTCATTTAAGGGCTGTTTAAGGGTGCTTGTGGTTTAGTATAATTCTGTACCCTCCTATCCGGCATTTGCAGTATTGCCAATGTTGGCATCCCCAGCATTTTTTTGTAGTTGACGTTCAAGTTCTCTTATACGTTCCTCAAGCATACCGATAGTTTGCGCCTGTTGCACGATCTTCTCGTCTTTTTTGTCAAGTAAATGTAAGTGCTCGGTTAAAAAATCGGATAATAGTGTGTCATCTGCAAGTACAAACGGGTGTTTTGTGGGTTGTGGGTTTGGCTCTTTAACTTCTCCAAATCCTGTGAGTAACCATTTTGCGTTTATCTCGTATATTATTACGATTTTTTCTAAGATATCCGCTTTTGGTAAAGTTCCTCGTATATAACTACGAACATTTGCCTCATTTATACCCAAAGCTGCTGCAAATACGGTGTTTTTACCGTCTGCAACAGTGTTTACAAGGTGCTGAATGCGCTCCCCTATTGTCTTGATTCTAACTACTGTAATACCCATTTATATAATTTAGTCGTAAAAAGTTGCGAAATAATTTTGTTATGTCGTATAATATTACGATATTTGCACCGTATTCCAATTGGTACGGCTGCCAAAAGTAGTAAAAAAAGCCGAGAAAAACGAATATTGAACAAACTAAAACGTAAAAGGACAATGAAGACGTACAAAACAAAAGAGTGCCTCGGTCGCCTATCGGCGTACTTGGTGGCAACAAATAAACCATTCAATTTTGATGGTTTTTCAATAGAGTTTACTGCTGGTGACGCTTATATGCTGCGTATGCGTCTTGATGATCCGCGTCTGGCAAGAGTCAAATTTGAAACAATTTAATGTAAAAGGATATGAGACAGTACATTCACGTAACAAAAGAAACACGCGAGTTTTTGAGTAAGGCTTTTAACATCGAGCCTCGCACAGTTTATAATGCCCTGAACTTTGTCAAGGATAACGACCTTGCAAAGCGTGTGCGTAAGCTCGCATACGAAAAAGGCGGCATCCTGATGTGTCTGGGTGAGTGGATGGAGACTTTCCACGACCACGACAATGTTATGCGTCAGTACCTACCCAATGGCGTGCTGTTGGAGTTCGACAAGAACGATGGCAGCGGTGATGTATATCACAAGGGCAGATGTGTGCGCCATTATGAAAATCTACTGTGGTCGGATATTAAAGATGTTCAAGCCTACGGGTTGTCTTTGAGATAAGGAGGGAGATATGGAATATTACGCAAACACATTGTGCATAAGCCATAACGAGCTTGTCGGTGGTATTATGACGGCTGCAACCATTAAGAACTTGCGCCGTCGTGATCAACTTCGACAGGTGCGTCGTGGTTGCTATGACACCCCTGCGTTGTTTGCTGTCGATAGTCTGCCGTTGAAATACCGCACAGAGGTATATCGCCGTTACCCTGACCTACAAGAACAAGCCGAAAGCAAGCCATTTATGGATACGATTATACCCGATGGCGAGGCAATACAGTTTTACGAGACTTACAAGCTTGCCGACGGCAGGAACTTGAAACCGGAAGTGCAAGCAATGTATGCCAACAACTGTGCTATAATGAATGCCTTTCGCCGTGTGATAGAGACTGCCAACAGCCATCGCTTGCGTCAGTCGAAACCGAAGCTTAACAAGGCTGAATTTTGGAAAAAGGCAGCAGCTGCTCTTCCTCGTTTGGCTGACCGTTTCCCTCACTCCTTGCCCGAAAGCGAAAGACGCCTACAACGCAAGTTTAATGAGTACCTGCACATAGGTTATGAGTGCTTTATCAGTAAGAAGTTCCTGAATAAGAACAGCGCAAAGGTGGATAGCGACGAAAAAGAGGGCTTGCTGGCCGGACTTATGGCACACCACAATAACCTTGACAATGCTTTTATAGCAAAGGCTTACAATGCCGTTGCGGAAGCAAAAGGTTGGGAGCCGATAACAGCATCGGCTGTTGGTGTGTGGCGTGAAAAAACGGACCTTATAACGGCAGCCGGCAGACTTGGCGTGTCGAATTTCAGAAACCACAAGAGTATGCAGGTGAAACGCAGTCGCCCGACAGCCCCATTCTTAATGTGGACGCTTGACGGTTGGGATGTAGAGCTCTTGTATCAGGACACGAAGACAGACAGCAGAGGACACAGCGTCACAACCTACCATAACCGTTTGACGGTGGTTGTTGTGCTTGACCCTTGTATCAATTACCCGATAGGCTTTGCCATAGGAACACACGAAACTCCCGAATTGATAGCAGCAGCCTTGCGTGATGCAGCAAAGCACAGCGAGGAACTGTTCGGTGTTATGCTTCGTGCCAACCAAATACAATGCGACCATTATGCCATTAAGGCAATGACACCGCTTTACAATGTGATGGGTGATAAACTGACTCCGGCACGAGTAAAGAACGCAAAGGCAAAGGCTGTGGAGCCATATTTCGCACACCTGAATAAGACATATTGCAAGCTATTCAATAATTGGTCGGGTTATGGTGTAACGACAGATCCAAAGCGACAACCAAATTCGGAAGCTCTTAACAAATTGCGTCATACATTCCCGGACGAGGCAGGCGTGCGTGAGCAGATTACACGCATTATGCAAATGGAACGCAGCAGTAAGATTGAGCAGTTCCGTGCGATGATGGAGTTCCTGCCGGCAGAACGCCGTTTGCCATTGAGCCGAGAACAGTTCCTGCTGAACTTCGGTGCCGAAACAGGCTTTAAGAACGCCATTGAGGGCTGCGGTTTGAGACCTACCCTGTTGGGCATTAAGCGTGATTATGATTGCTTTGACATTCGTTTCAGAGAGCACGCAGGTACACGCTGGACAGTTAAGTATGATCCGGACAACCTTAGCGAGGTGCTTGCAGTGAATGAGGACGGCAGTCTTCGCTTTATGCTGACTGAAAAGTATGTGCAGCCTATGGCTTTGGCTGACCGTAAAGATGGTGATGCAGAGCAGTTGCAACGAGTGCAGGAGTTTAACCGACAATTAGAGGGACACGTTACTACCCAGCTTGCACTCAAATATGCCGCAGGAGCCGAAGCAATCAGAGAACTACCGCAGGCAGATACATTGCACCGCTTACTACTCTGCGACAGCGACGGACAGCATAAGCTGCCAAAGGCCCAAAGGCGACTTAAAGCGGCAGAGGTTGAAGCCATAGAGGTTAAGACGGTGGAAGTTCCTGTAATACCTCAGGGAGCAGCAGCAACAGATATAGACGATTATTCAATTTTCTAAAAAGATACAACGATGCAAAAGGACGAAAGAACACAGATTGCAGCACGCTTGAAAGACTATTGCGTGCAAAAGGGCAGCCAGAATAAGGCAGCCAACAGTTTGAATGGCGTGAGCTCTGCCACAGTGAGCAAAGTATTAGCGGGTGATTGGGACACCATTAGCGACGAGATGTGGCGTACAATAGCCTCGCAGATAGGGCACGAAACAAGAGGCTGGCAGATAGCAGAAACACGAGCTTACAAGCGTATGGCGTTCCTGCTGAACAATGCAAAGACTGACAGCCTTGTGATGGCGGTAACAGGTGATGCCGGTTGTGGCAAGACAGAAGCCATTAAGAACTACACAGCAGCCAACAAGAATGTTTATCACTTGTGCTGTTCTGAGTATTGGAACAGGCGTACATTTATGGGCAAGCTCTTGCAGTGTATGGGCGTGGATTATACCGGCTCAACCGTAAGCGATATGATGGACGACATTATCGACAACTTGAAACGCAAGGAAAGCCCTCTTATCGTGCTTGACGAAGCCGATAAATTGACAGACCAGGTATTCTATTTCTTTATCAGTCTTTACAACCAGTTAGAGGACCATTGCGGCATTATCCTGTGTGCTACCAACTACCTTGAAAAGCGTATCAAAAAGGGCTTGCGTACCAAACGTAAGGGCTATGAGGAGATATACAGCCGTATGGGGCGCAAGTTCGTGGAGTTGCAGGTCATCAACAGCGAGGATGTGGCTGCGGTGTGTGTTGCCAATGGCGTAACAGACGCTAAGGAGATTAACCGAATTATTGATGACGCAGATTGCGACTTGAGACGCGTGAAGCGTGCAGTGTGGGCAATGCAGAAAGGGGGGAAACAATAATGGTAAGGTTTGTTATTGAAAAGCATTGCAAGCAACCTGATTGGGCTTTAATGCTGTTGGCAACATTTCCTTTTGATAGGACAAAGAATTACCCCGACATAGAGAGATACGCAATAATGGGCTGCGTCCTTAACTACTTGGAGGAGTTTACATACCGCCGACGCAATGCAATGCAGCAACTGTGTGTAACGCATAATCTTCACTGCCGAGAAAACAGTATAACCATTGAGACAGCAAACGGCAATGCGGTTTTAACCATTAGCTTAATAGCAGATAATTGACTATATGGAACAAATGCACATTGATGTAGTAATGCCGACTGCGGAAATATCAAAGGCATTAAACACTTGGCTTGATGAAAATCTGCCTATCGATATCAGAATACGCAGGGGTATGAAAAAGGGGCGTAAGGTGGTTTGCTTTTCCATCTATGGCTCAACACAGGAAAATATAATGGCAAAGTGGAATGCACTTGAAAAACTATTGAAAAAGTAATTTATGGGACGTGCGATAAGCAATAAGAATGTATTGACTGCAAGGTTTGAGGTTGCCGAGTTTGACGGGGAGTTCCTCGCCAGCTTCGGTAAGCCCGAACTACGCGGTGCGTGGTTGATATACGGTGGCAGTGGCTGCGGTAAAACAACTTTCGTGATGCAGGTGTGCAAATACCTTACTCGCTTCCGTCGCGTCGCTTACAACAGTTTAGAGCAAGGCTTGTCGCTGTCATTGCAAAAGACTTGGGAACGTGTGAATATGCAAGAGGTCGGCAATAAGATTATTCTACTGAACAAAGAGAGCCTAAAAGACTTGCGTATTCGCTTGCAGAGAAAGCAAAGCCCCGATGTGGTGGTAATAGACAGTGTTCAGTATTGGCACGGCTTTAAGTGGAGTGATTTCACCAACCTTAAAGACGAGTTTCCCGAAAAATTGTTTGTGTTTGTCAGCCACGAAAAGGGCGGTTTGCCAGACGGCAAGATGGCACAAAAGATAAGATACGACAGTGAGATAAAAATCAGGGTCGAGGGCTATAAGGCATTTGTAACTACTCGTTACGAGGTGCCGGAACTTGGCGAGGGAGGTGCGGACTTCGTCATTTGGGAACAGGGCGCACAAGATTATTGGGTTGATAAAATGTAAAACTATGGCTGAAAACAAAACAATGGACAGCATCCATAAGGGTGTATTAAAAAAGTTCCACACGCTTTGCAGTGTGTTGGGCTTGTCGGAAGACGAGAAGCGTGCTATTGTGGAGAGTTACGGAGTGGAAAGCAGTAGAGATATGGACACGCACGACCTAATCAACGTATGTGCTAACCTGTCAGAACAGGCGAACAAAAAGAACGGTACCGGCGACCTGGACAAACTGCGTAAGCGAGTAATGGCAGCAATAGGCAGTTATCTGCATAGTGTAAAGAGAGAGAGCAATGCAAGCATTATTAAGGGCATTGCGTGTCGTGCCACAGGGTACGAAGATTTTAACAAGATACCCCGCGAGAGGTTGCGCAACCTTATTGCAACATTCAACAATAAAGTTAAGGACGAACAAGGGGTAAATGATGTGATAAATTCAATAATGTTGCAAAGCTTTATGAGTGGTAACGCCTCATACGGTGAAGCATAAGGAAATATTTGTTTAACCATTTAATCAGTTTTAAGATGAAAAAGAAAATTGCAAAAGTCTTGTTTATGTTGGTGTTCGCACCACTCAGCCTTATTGTATGTGCAGTGTACACTGTAGGCAGTATGCTCAAAACGGTATCTTATCTTTCACTTGGTAATGTGGAGGATGCGGAAAAAGAAATAGCAACGGCATTCAAGTATGAGTAAAATCGCAATGAATAATATCCAGCACAGTGTAAGAGAAAATACCTGTGAAATGGAAACCGAGGAATATGTTTCATTTATGCGTGAACTCGCAGAGTGGGCAACCTCACAGGCGGATATGGCAGAGTATGCCGAGAACCCTGAAAACTACGATTAAGCAGTATTTAATAACCAGTTAAACAGCGTTTAACACAAACTTAAAAACAATGGCAAAGAGAGAAAAGAAGACAATTATCAGTGGTGTAACACGAGAGACTGCCGACGAGGCTTTTGCATCGTATGCAATGGCAGAGGCACAGGCTGCAAAGATTACCGCAGACATTGAGCTGCAATGTGCAAAAATTCGTGAGAAGTATGCGGATAAGCTCACCGAGTTGGAGGGTCAAAAGGCTGTTGCGTTTGACACCTTGCAGGCATACGCAAGCGAGAACAAAACCGATTTGTTTGTAAAGAAAAAGAGCCTTGAAATGGTACACGGCACTATCGGTTTCCGCACCGGAACACCAAAGTTGAAGACCTTGAAAGGCTTTACTTGGGCAAGTGCGTTGCAGTTGGTTCGTGAGTTCCTGCCGTCGTATATCAGAACAACCGAGGAGATTACCAAAGACAAGTTGCTTGCCGACAGAGATGTCGAGGGTATGTGTGACAGTATGAGCCGTTGCGGTATTCAAGTTGTTCAGGACGAAACATTCTTTGTTGAACCCAAACGAGAGGAAGCGGTATAATATGGAAAAGCAGAAAAAGGAACAGAAGATTTTCCACCGTTACCACCGTTCCGTAGAGGTGTGCGGTAAGTGTGGCGGTGAGGGCAAAATCTTGGTGTGGCCAGAGGGTGACCTATGGAAACAAGACGAGCCAAAAGTTGAAACTTGTCCGTTGTGTGAGGGGTCGGGAATGTTACGTAAGACAGTAACAATTACTACCGACTTGGAGCCGTTCAGACAGGAGTAAAAAAAGACAGCGCCAGCTCCGTCTGCCAAAACAACCGAAAACCAGCGCAATGCCTTGATGTAAAAGGACAATGCAAAGGTATAATAATTTTGGCAGATGGAGAAACATAAACACCACAAAAGCACTTTGGCGCGTGTAAAAGCCATAAGGGCGATTACAGAACAGTATTATGAGGCTGGGAATAACCGTCGGTGTTACAAACAAGTGTGGCGACACTATGTTTTCCCAATATACGGATGTTGTTATCGTACTTACTTGAATTACTTAGGTATTCCGACAACACAGACCAGCCCAAAAACTGACACGAGGCAATTATACCTCTTTAACTTTGACGAAGACCCTGCGGCTAAATAGTTGCAGGGTTTTCGTTTTACTTGATGTTTATGCTGGCAATTCCAACGCTTTGCAGAGTGTCAAGCATTGCGCTGGTGTCTTGTGCACGGGTTATGTAGCGTTCTACACTTTCAATAAGTTCTGCGTGATCGTGATTGGTGGCAGAGGTGGTGAGCATAAACCCAGCAAAGTTGTCGTCACGTAGTCCTTGCATAGCAGCATTAACTTTGTTAAGCAGATCCAGGAACGCCAGTGCAATATCCTGTTTCGGGTCAGTGCTGCCATTGCAGGAAACAGCATTGGTAACAATGTGGAGTCGTACGGCAATATCTGCCACTCGTGCCCTGTTCTGTAGCTGCCTCCACTCAATCGTTTCAAATTCTACGAACACCGCAGGGCGTGGCCACACTGCACCCCCAGAAAGAACGGCAATATTGTTATTCCAAAGGTCGATGTGCTTAATGTCTGGCACCTGTGCAGTTAGCCTGTTGCAGATAGCCTTGTAAATTTGTAGTCTCATTTTTTCAATACTCTTGTTAGTTGAACATTAAAATCTTTGAGATTGTCGGAAATAACCCCTTTTATAATCTCCTGTGTTCGTTTGCCGTCGCCGATAAATTGACGCCGTGGCATCTTAAATCTACGCATGTGGGCTTTTACTTGATGCGTTTTCCCTTTTTTGCCCCTACGGATATGAGCTTTGACCGGCTTTGTTCCTGTTCCTCCCTCATTGTGTATTGAAGCATAAGGAACAGCAGAGGAAAAACGGACACCATTACCCCGTACCTCGCTTTTGATGGACCGCCTCATTGTGCCTGTAACCATCAGCAAAGTACCTTTTGCGTTGGGGTTGGCTCGCTTTTTCCATTTGTCGGTAAAGAATGCTTTGCGTTCAAAGTTCTTGTCGAACTCCTCGGTCAGTTCCACACGCATATCTGAAAGAATGTTGCGCTTGAGCTGTTCGCCGTCTAAAATATCAGCCATTTTGTTGTTTTTTAGGGTTATGTGCTTGTATTCAAAATAATTTTTGTAATTTTGTGGCGTATGGCAAGAACTATCGACAAAATAGTAGAACGGTCTTACCTTTGTGAGGACTGTAAGTATTTCGTCTCTGGCTTAAAATGTAAAGCCTTTGACCTTATTCCTTTGGAAATATACGATAATCCTGAGGGCCATACTTCTATTGTCCCAGGTCAAAATGGGGATTATGTCTTTAAGACAGATAAACCCCGCGACACAATACGCGTTTATGGCGAAGATACGCCTGAACTTGGGGACTGAAATTTTTCTGCATAAAGTTTTTTTATCAACATACCCACCGCTGCCGCTATTGGTCGCGGTGTTTCGTTATTAAGATATTCAGACCACGCCTCTGCAATAAATTCCTTTGAATTTGTATTGCCGTAGGTAGATAAGTTTTCGGTTATATGGCTCTTCCCTTTTGGGTGTTCTGCCCCAAATATCTTTAAGAACTCTGGGTGTCTATGTAAACCGAGCAGTCGGTCAATTTCGTGCCCTAATTCGTGGTCAAATACGGCTTTTAATGTGTCGCAACCTGGTGGGTGCCATTTGCTTTTTACATCATTTTTGAGTGATGTGTCTATCTTATCCCCTGCCCAGCTGGTATTAAAAGCAATACCACTTAATCCCATATCTTTTGCAGCTCCGTGAGAATACGCATAGCAATTCTTGCAGGCTCCGATTTTACGAGCCCACGATGTTGCCCATTTGCTTAGGGACTCCTCACTCATTGTTGGATATAGTTTTTTGTACTCTGCGAGTTTTGCGGCCGCCAGTAATTGAATACGACCTCTTATGGTACCTACAAACAGCGTTTCCTTTTTGATTTCAGGGAAACGTCGGAAATGTTCCTCTACACTCCTGAATATAGACTCAATTTGTGCCATATTCTTGTTTGTAAAGCCCGCCAGTGAGCAATTAACGCCGAGCTTATCACGGTAGAACTGTTCAGCTTCCTTAACTGTCTTTGGGGTCCACTCAATAGGAGTGTAGCCATCTATCGCCTTTTTTACCTCTGCCGGTGCTTTTCTATATGGGTGCTTTGGTGGGAACAGCTCCATCGTTTTACCCGGATTATAGCGGAACATTCTCTGCTTTACTCCGTCGGTGCAGTTGTCGCCCCTGAGCATTGCCATAGCAGGGTCAGATGTCGGGTATTTGCCTTTGCGTACCTGTACGACAGTACAACGGCAGTTCCAACCGTTAGGTGGGAAATACTTATCCCAGAACGGATCGGAAGCTGGCAGTGTCGTTTCGTGTAGCAATGCGTGTTCCTCTCGCACCTTGCCATCGTTGGCTGTTCGGTACTGCAAATCGTAACGGTCTCCGTCTTGCTCAAAGTCGTGCCATTTGGCAGCCATTAGTGAGGTGCCGACAGCGTGGTTATATTCCGCATACAGGTAGTTATGGTTATACATTTGGTTTATCTTCTTGACATCGGTCATAAAGTCGTTAAATGGCTTCATTTCGCCTTTGTCCGTAACCATAGACAAACCTATTTCACGCATTGAGTGAAATGTCTTGAAGCCAGAGAATATAAACGCATTATTTTCGAGTGCATAGCGTACAGTTGCAGGGACTTCGTGCGGCAGTCCGCTGTCAATGGCAGTTGAAAGAACACGCAGCGTTTCGTTTATTACAGCCCTTGCGGCAGGGTCTTCGAGCTGTGAAATATCAAAGCCTCCATTCTCATACACCAATGACGCAGCAGCTTCAAAGAGGGAGTCGTCAAACTCAAAAGGTTTTTCCTTGTCGGCTAACTGTAAAATGTCATCATTGTATAGCGACCGCAGGGCGGTATTAAATGCCCCGTATTGTTGGCGTAGCCCCACGCCTGCGGTGGGGCTTATCCGAAAAAAGCGTCAGGCTGTGTTTTTGCTTTTCGTACCCCTGTGATTTGCACTTTGTATTTGTCAATGAAATACTGCGGGTCAATCTCGTAGTATTCCAATAGTACGCGTTCCAGTTCTCGCTGTTCGGCAGGGCTGAATGTGGCAGCATTATCCCACTCAAAGGAAAGTCCTTTGACAGGGAAACCGTGCATAGCCATAAGAGGCAGCAGTTTGTCGTTTACGATGCAGGCAATAAGTCGTGCATCGGCAGCAATAACATCCTCGAAAATTTCAAGGTGGGTTTCAGACTGCGACAATGAGGAACCGCTGTCGATGGTCATAGTCTGCATAAGCGTACCCTTTGACAGCTCACTGTTACACCTATCTACACGCTTGTCATAGACATTGTAAGCATCGCCCCGGCTACTTTCCTTAATCTCAATATCGGTGCCTTCAGGGAATAGTGCCCAGAACGCAGCACCCATATTGTCAAGAGATTTTTCAATTCGGCTGCGTTCTTTTTCGTCTTGTGTGTTGGTACGAGCTACACGCATAGGGGCACCGAATATCTCTCCGAACATATCCCAGAACGCCAGCATATTCTTTTTACTTATGCAGGCAGGTGCACACTTTAAGAGCAGACCGAGATCACGAGGCTTGCCAACCTCAATGCACCAGTTTGCAAAATCCCCCTCTTTATAGCTGATACCGTCTTTGGGGTCGTCTGAAGCTTCGCGCAGTATTACACCAAATTCAGGGCATACGTGTTTGCGGGGTACCAGCTCCACACCGTTAAAACGCAAACCGTCGGCATCAGTTACGATGTCGCCCAACTGAATGAGACTGTGCCCCCAGAAACGGCTGTCAAGAGCAAGATCCATAAAATCAAAAAACCACTCTTTTTTAAGCAAGGCTGTTGCCTGTTCGTTCTCTTTGCCGTCTTTGCCTATCAGGCAGAACTCCTTTTGCAAGGTTTTTCCCTTACGCTGGCCGATACAACCGGTTAGGTGCAAGTCAACAAGGCAGTCGGTGTAAATGTCGTATAATACCCCCCTTTTAGGGTTGTCTATGCCGATAGCCATCTGCCAGGCTTGACGCCAGGTTGCAATGTCCTTTTTTGTAAGGCTGTCTGTCTGCTGCATAAGTTGAGCAGTCAGTTTTATACCTTGACGGCTTTTTGCAAATTGTGCCATCCTTGCCATTTCAGCACTTGTGCCCGGTTTGCCGGTAAAGAGCTGTCGAATATTGTTGATTAAATCCATTTTAGTTGCTGATTAAATACCGTTTAATAATCGTATTTGTTTGGTGGCATTGAGCCAAAGCGTACAGGGTTGTTTGCGTCAGTGTTCCCGTCACAACTTACATAGGTGGGCAAGTCTGGTGATGCTTTGGAGGATTGCACATCACGCAGCCATTTGATACTGTCATTGTATAGGCATTCACGCCTTTCGTGCCCCATAGATTGAGGCAAACGGTGTATCATAAGCCACAGCGTTATATTAACGGCACATTGTACAAGCATAGCGTTGCGGTCCTCGCCCTCAGCAGCAAAAGCCCTTTCCATATCGTAGCGGTGGCGTGTGTAGCTGCTTATCTGCTCCATTGCTGCACGTTCAGCTGTAAGGCGGTCATCGGTAAGAGCCGACAACTGCTCCATTTCAAACTCGGTGCATACACTGCGGTAATCTTCTACTGTCAGAAACATTCGGCTTATCGTTTAGGGTATGCAATATAAATGGCACACTTGCACGCCGTTTCGGGTGTGAAGCCCTTTGAAAAGCGGTGCTGTCTTATCATCTGTTTAAGGCCCTGCATTGAAACAACCACAGGCTTGCCGTTGAAGACTAAAACAAGGAACTTTTTGCCGTATAGTGCGGCATCACTTTTTGCCTTTTTGATAGCACGCTTTTTGCGCCAATCAAATAGCAGAGCTTTGAAATACTTCTTTACCATAATATATTTTTTGCGTTATTCCGTCTGCCGAATGACGGGGTGAAACTATTAACTCTCGTGTGCTTCTGCAAGTACCATATTGCACCCTCATCGGCATCGGGTGCGTCATCGTGCCCTCGCATTCCCTTTTCAAATGCGAGTGTTTGGTCGATACCTGCCAGCATATCGGGGTCGTTCTTTTCGTCTTCGTTGTAGGTTACAAAGCCACGTTCCCACAATGGGCTGATTGCTTCTACACGCTGGAACTTGTCCGGCTTTTTACGCTTGTCGCCGCTGATGGGGAGCTGGTACCCTCGCAAATCACCCTCACGGCGGAACTCGTCAAGGATCGTGTCCTGCATAAAGTTCGCCTCCATATACCATTTAATGGCAATGCCCTTTTCTAATGACCATTCGTAGAGGTCATAAAGCCAGCGTACCATTTCAGCCACGCTGCACTGACGCACGAACGCCTTGATGTGCCATAGTTGTGAGCCAACTTTCCCCCAAAGTTTTGCGGCTTTGTAGTCATTCTTTGTTGTCCCTTTGAAAGATGGGTCTATATACAGGACAAGTTCCTCAAACTTTTTAAGGTCTGGCAGCTTGCCCCATTTTATCCAATCTTGGCGGAATACTGCACCCTCTGTTATGGGGTTGTTCATATACTCTTTTTGGAATGACCTGTAACCCTGGAAGCGTTCAATGGCTTTTACCTCGTCAGGGGTCCATTTGGCAGCCCACGACACATTACCGTTCTTGTCCCAGATATTGACCTGTGAAACGTGTACGCCGTCAGTGGCTGCAATATTTGCCAACACGCTATTTTTGGCAATGAGGTTGCCCACCATAATAAATCGGCCACGACCACCGTCAAGCGCACCGAACAGTGCCTCTTTTACCCAGTTGGTAAGGCGTGTGACGCGTGCAGGGCTTTCGCAAAGCTCGTCATCGTCAAGGTCATCAATGACAATGTAGTCGGGGCGGTGGCTGCGATAACGGAGACCACGAGGCGACTGCCCTCTACCACGTGCGAAAAATGCTGTGCCGTCTTTTGTTACAAACTCGCCATCTTCCCACGATCCGTTATTGTACTGTTGGCCGAAGTCGTGAATATAACGCTGATTGAATTGCAGCTCTGCCTGAATATCGGCAAGCAGAGTGTTTGCGTTGTCCTCACTCTTGCCGACCAATACCATAACATTAAGCTGCTTGACCTCTTGGCATTTCAGCCATAGGGGTATGAAAATATCGAGGTGTGTAGATTTTGCTGCACCTCGATGCCATTTGAACACAGCTTTTAAGTTGCGTTCTTTTTTTACTTTGTTGGCTGCCTTGATATGGAAATCGGCACAGGGCGTTGTCTTTCCTGTTTCTGGGTTTACGGTGTAGTGTGGGAAGTAATAAGCCACAAAGGCAGCATAATCGCCACGTACCTTTTTTATACGGGCAAGTTTATCCTTTTCACTCTCCGCTACATTTATGGTGGTCGAGTTCTGCACCGTTTCGCAGTGCTTTTTCCATTGTTCAAGGGCATCATTTATGTTTGCCTTTGTTGCCATAGGTTATTTAATTAAACTTACTTTGCAGCAGTTCGGTGATATACAAATCGTGATACTTGTTGATTGTACGCAACAGCTCAGGGGTAACATCATCGTCAAACGACATACGGAATTGCAACCACTTGCTGAAAGCCATAAAAACCTCTACCACATCCACGATGCTTGCCTTTTTGTCAAGGCGTTCAATGGTGGTGGATAGTTTTGCCAATTTGTCGCCCAGTCCGTTTATTGCTTCCGGATCTTCACTTTCGTTTACCTGCTCAATCAACTTGTTGATGGTAAGCAGTAGTTTGTTTACCAGTTCCGGACGTGTGATGCTGGAAGCTGCACGCTGTTCCTGCCAGCCTCCGTCGTTTACCCACTTGGTTATTGTCTGTGCAGACACTCCTGTTTTGTCAGCAATGATTTTCTGCTGTTCACCCTGCATAAAAAGCAAACGGGCATACTCTTTTTTCTCTTCGAGCTCTTTTTTTGTCTTTTTCATTCATAATTAAAAGTTATTGAAACTGCCCATTTGGGGCTTGAAAACAGTGCAAATTTCTTGTAATTCTCGCGTATTATAAAAAAGAGTGTCAAAGTTTTACACTCTTTTTTGACAGGTCTTTCAAAAGGCAGAAATTTGCCTCAGAATATCGCGGGATAGAGCAGTTGGTAGCTCGTGAGGTTCATTCCCTCAAGGTCGGCGGTTCGAGTCCGTCTCCCGCTACAAAACCAATGGTGGGGCCCGAAAGCCTGACGAGGTCGTAGGGCCATTGAAATTAAAGTTTAATAAATGGCAAAAGAAGTAATCATAAGCACAAGCGGTTTGAATTGTTACGGCAGCCGTGTGCTTACGTCAGGCATAGACCTGACACAGTATCAGAAAAATCCCGTGCTATTGTGGATGCACCGCCGTAGTTATAGCGGCAAGGATATGCCTATCGGGCGAATGGAGAACTTGCGTATTGACGGCGACCGTCTAATCGGCACCCCTGTATTCGACGAAAACGATGAGTTTGCAAAGCAGATAGCAAGCAAGTGGGAAAATGGTTTTTTGCGTATGGCGTCAGCCGGTATTGAGATAGTGGAAACAAGTGATGCACCTGAACATTTGTTGCAAGGACAAACAAGGGCAACCATAACACGCTGCAAACTGGAAGAGGTCAGCATTGTGGATATTGGCGGCAATGACGAAGCTTTGCAATTATATGGGACAGATGGCAAACTGATGACGCTTGCCTCAGGTGAGAATTGCGACCATTTGCCCCTGTTGCTTAATAAAGAAAACGCAGAGGGAACTGCCCCCGAAGCGTCATTTAATAATCAAAATAATAACAACAGTATGAACAAAGAGATTTTGCAACTGCTCGGTTTGTCAGAGACAGCCAGCGAGCAGGAAGCAGTAAACGCATTGCGTTTGCTGAAAGAAAAGGCGGACAAGGCCGAAAGCCTCCAGCTCGCCAGCATTAACGCCCTTGTTGATGGTGCGGTCGCCGACAAGCGTATCACAGCGGATAAAAAGGAGCATTTCGTAAATCTTGGCAAGTCCTCAGGCATTGAGGCTTTGCGTACCACATTGGAACTGATGCTGCCACAGCGTAAGCCCACAGAGGTAATCCATCAGACAACGGACCAGCCCGTAGGTGGTGAGCACAAGACTTATGCAAAGCTTTCCGATGTCCCGGCAAGTGAAATCCCCTCCCTCAAAGAGAGCAATCCCACAGAGTACGCACGCCTGTATAAGGCCGAGTATGGTGTAGAAGTCTAACCTTAAACAATTATTTAACAGGAATGAAACGTATTTTATTGGCTTGTTTAAGCCTGATTTGTGCCGTTGCTTTCAATAGTGCAGCCGGTGCAACCATCGCAACTGTTGTAGGTGTAGCCCCCGCAACCGGTGCTATTGCGGGAAATGTCATCTCACTTCTCGCAGGAAACTTTATCCCTGCCGGTGCTCTCCCTGCCGGTGTCTTTACAGAGATATGGACAGGCGAGATGATTAAGGCGTTCCGTACAGCAGCCGAAAGTCTTGGCTGGTATGACCGCATTAAGAGTTATGACCAGTATGTGAGCAATGATGTTATCCACTTTACCGAGTTGGGCGGTGATCCTACTGTCCTTGTGAATAACAAGACCTATCCGCTGAATATTGAGGCATTAGAGGATGCGGATAAGCCTATTTCATTGGATTACTACGATACAACCGCAACCCCTGTAACCGATGACGAGCTTCACGCTTGCAGTTATGATAAGATGGCAAGTGTTCAGGAGAGACACCGTGAGGCGTTGCGTGAGAAAATCCACGAGAAAGCAATCCACGCCATTGCTCCGAGTGCACACACTGCCAACACCCCTGTATTGCTTACAACGGGTGAGGCGACAACTGACGGCACACGCAAGCGTTTGACATTTGCCGATCTATTGGCAGCGAAAGAGGCTTGTGATAAAATGAAGATGCCTAAAAAGGACCGTATCCTTGTGCTTTGCAGCGAACACGTAAACGACTTGCTTGCTACCGAGCAGAAGTTCAAAGAGCATTACAACATTAACCAGACGGAGGGTAAGATTGCACGCTTGTACGGTTTCGATATTTACGAGTATGACAGCACACCTTATTACAAGGTTTCTGGCAAGTCTAAACTTGCGTGGGGTGCAGTTCCTGCTTCTGCAACTGACCGCCAGGCTTCGGTCTTCTACTATAATGGTCGAATGATGAAAGCCAACGGCTCTGTGCAGTTCTACCACAGCGAAGCTTCAAAGGATACTTTGTACCACCGCAATCTTGTGAACTTCCGCAAGTGGGGCATTTGCTTGCCTTTGAAAGCAGAGAACAGCGTCGGTGCAATCGTAAGTGCATTGAACGCCTAACAGCAACTAACCGATGGCAAAGAAACTGAAATATCTTGTTATCCATTGCACAGCCACCCCTGAGGGGCGTGAGGTAAGTGCCGCCGACATTAAGCGGTGGCACACCTCAGCACCCCCTGTGGGCCGTGGTTGGAAACAAGTCGGTTACACAGACCTTTTCCATCTTGACGGAACAGTGGAACGCTTGGTCGCCAATAACGAAGACGCCAATGTGGATCCTTGGGAAATAACAAACGGAGCAGCAGGTTACAACAGCATAAGCAGGCACATTGTTTACGCCGGCGGTGTTGATGCCGACAATGTAAAAATAGCAAAGGACACCCGAACACCTGCGCAGCGTGAGGCAATGAAACGCTATGTGCTGGAATTTCACCGCAAGCACCCTACGGTTAAGATTGTAGGCCACTATCAGCTTGCGGCGAAAGCCTGCCCCTCGTTTGATGTTCCGCAGTGGCTTGAAAGCATCGGTATAAAACAGTAAAATATGAATGAGTGGAGAGATAACAACCATAATAGTGTCAGCGATTGTCGCAGCCATATCCGCCCCGCTGGGTGCTTGGGTAAACAGTAAGATACTGCGGCAGAAATACGACATTGAGATCGGCAAACTGCGTGCCGAGATGGAAGAAAAACTATCTGCGGTAAAAAAGAGTGAGCTGGACAATGTGCGTGAAGCAAGTCAGATACTGATGGAGAATATTGTTAAACCACTCAAAACCGAAATACAATCATTGCGTAGAGATGTCAACAAATTCAGTAAAGCGGTGGAAAAAATTCCCTCTTGCCCTATGGCTGACAAGTGCCCTGTTTCTCGTGAGCTGCTCATCGCAGAAGCAGTTGAGTCGAGTCGAGACGGACAGCGTGATAAATAAGGATATCCAGACGGAAATTGACAGTTTGGCACGCCTCGCAATAGAGGAACACGCAGAACGCCTGTTAAGCAGTCTGGAAGAAAAGCAAACCACCATAATACTTTTTGATACGGACAAACCGGTCAATGACAGCACGGGGCTGCCTCCTGTTAAAACAATCGTTAGTCAGGAAACGAAGCGTGAGGAAAAGAAACAGGAAAACAGACAGTGCCAGGTGCAAAGTGAAACTGAACTGAAAGAGGAAACGATCGACAAGAGTGTTGAAGAAACCGCCACTACCGTAGAGGTTGAAGAAAAAGCCTCGTGGTGGGATATTCTCAAACAGCGCATAATGTATATACTGCTAATCCCGGTGCTAATTATCGCCCTTTGGGCAACATATAAACTAATTAAATTCTTGAAATAATGGGAAAGAAAAATGAAACCCCTGCTGAGGTTGTTACCGCAGCAGAAAGTGAAAAGAAAACCGAGAAGACTGCAACCGAGAATAAAGACGGTGGCAGTGTGCTGGAAAAAGTAGGTAAGGCTGCCATCAAGGAGCACGGACTTGCACAGGCATTTGTCGCTTCCGACGGTACTGTGTTCCGCAATGAGACCGATGCAAAGAACTATGCAGCCAACCTCAAAAACAGGAGTATTCTAACCGTTAAGAAGTAACGACAATGCACAAATTAGAAATCATAAGAGAAAACGGCAATGTCCCTAAAAGTCTTGCAGGTGAGGACCACGTTACAGGTCTTATTGCCTATATGACCTCTGCGGAAATTCCCGCAGGTTTCAAGCAGGAACGCGTGCAGGCTGTTTCGACTATTGACAGAGCCGAGGCATTGGGCATTACTGCCGATGCGGAAAGCTGGGCTGTCAAGGTACTGCACTATCAGCTTTCGGAGATCTTCCGTATCAACCCCGCCATATCGCTTTATTTGGGTGTGTTTACGAAGCCTGATGCTTACACCTTTGTAGAGATTAAGACCGTGCAGAACTATGCCGGCGGTCGTATTCGCCAGATGGGTGTTTGGTGTGGAGATAAGGTATTCGCAGCTGATGATGTCGTGGCTATTCAGGGAGTGGCTGCTGCCCTCGACCTTGTGAATGCCCCGCTGTCAGTTCTGTACGCCCCAAAGATTGACAAGGTAGGAAACTTGCCTACTGATGTAGCAGGTGCCAACCAGTGCCGTGTAAGTGTCGTTATTGGCCAGGCCGGTAGCGGTACAGGTGCAGAGCTCTACACTGCTGAGGCAAACAAAACACTCAAATCAACAGTTTCGTGTCTTGGTGTAATGCTTGGCCTATTGTCCGCAGCAAAGGTACACCAGTCTATAAGCTGGATTAAGAACTTCCCCACAGGTATAACTTTGCCGGCTTTTGGTGACGGAACTCTTTATCGTAGCCTTGACAGTGCTCTTGTTGAGCAGTTAGACGCAGCCCGTTATATGTTCCTTGTTACTCAAATCGGACAGTCGGGCAGTTATGTGAACGACAGCCACACGATGGACGCTGCCACCAGCGACTACGCAATGATTGAGAGTGTGCGTACAATGGATAAGGCGGTGCGTGGTGTTCGTACCTATTTGACCCCAGAACTTGGCGGTAATGTGTATATAGACGCAAGCACAGGCAAGATGCAGGCGTTCAGTGTTGCCCACCTTGAAACAACGGCAAACAAAGCCCTTGAGGATATGGAAAAGGCCGGCGAGTTGAGCGGCTATAAGGTAGAGATTGATCCCGAACAGGATGTGTTAAGCACCAGTGAGGTAGAAATCGTTATCAAGCAGGTTGCTGTTGGTGTAATGCGTAAAATCAAAGTAAGAATCGGTTTTGCTAAATCAGTATAACAATGGCAAGTATTATCAATAACGGCATTCCTTTGGTGAATGGTATGCTATACTCTTGGGCTGATATTGTTGCAGCCATTAGCGGTGTACCTGTTACAGGTATTACAGGCATTGAGTATGGCGACGATCAGGATGTAGTGAATAAGTACGGTGCAGGTCGCCACCCCGTAGGGCGTGCAAAGGGGCGAATAACCCCATCTGCCAAAATAACCCTCTATCAGGAGGAAGTCGAAGCTTTGCAACGACAAGCTCCATTTGGGAGATTGCAGGATATTGCACCCTTTGACATTACAGTTACCTATATACCCGATAGTGGTATTGTAACAGTGGATAAAATCCGCAACTGTCAATTTAAGGCGAACAGCCGTAAGTGGAAAGAGGGCGACACAGGTCATGAGGTAGAACTCGAGCTTGTAACCTCGCATATCGAATGGAATAAGTAACAATCCGTCTTCCCGGTGCTTAATTGCATCGGGAGGACATAATAAAAAGTAATATGGAAAACAAGACAAACGAACAGGAAGTAAGAACAGGTGAAACCTTTGACGGCGGAATTACAGAGGAGCAAATCAAGGCTTGGAAAGGTAAATACGGCAAGGTTTTGCGTATTGATGTTGTCGATGATGGCGACTTACACGTGGGTTATTTCCACCGCCCCCGACTTGAAACAATGTCGGCTGTTACGAAGATGGTAAAAACAGACGAGTTGAAAAGCTCCGAAGTGATGTTTGACAACTGTTGGCTGGGAGGAAGCCCGGCAATGCGTACTGATGCGATCCTTTTCTTAGAGGCAACAAAGCAGCTGGGCGCAATGCTTAATAGTTGTCGTTCAAGCCTAAAAAACTTGTAGAGGCACACCAACTTTCAGACAGTGATAACGAAGACGGTTTTGAAAAAGGTTGTGCCTTAATACGGGCAAATTTAGGGGTTGATCCTACTATTGGAGATTATGAGGATTGGGCAACAAACTATGCACAAGCCTTGTGGTTGGAAAAATGGAGGTTGAAAAACCTAAATGATATGTTGGCTAAAATGTTTAGCTCAGAAAAGGGTTAGTGATTGCGGTAAGAAGACCACCACACCCACCATGGCATTGTTGAAGAGTTCCCTTTTGAATGTTTGCCGGTGAATGCAGATATAATAATTTGGAACATCATAATAAAAAGACCGATTATGCCCAACGCAACCGCTGCACATACACCCCAAACTATTATTTGCAAAAAGAAATCTATCATATAGCAAACTATTATGCGCTACAAAATTAACAAATAAATCTCAGAATATGCAACTGTTCGATTATATTTTTAATGTAGGAGGCAATTATACGGCCACAATTAACGGTATGACGCAGGCAACAGGCGATTTTTCCGCTAAGGTTGAGTCTGCCAATAATTGGGTTGGTAAACTATCTTCTACGCTTGCCGTTGTTGATTTGGCGCGTAATGCTTTTGAACAGATTGACAGTGCAGTAAAAACTTTTAACGCAAGTGGCATAACCCTTGACAGCCAGATGCACGACCTCAGTGCTGTTGCCGGTGTGGTAGGCGAAGACCTTAAAAAGATCGAGGGCTATGCCCGTGAGAGTGCAAAGGCATTCGGTACTGATGCCGGTGTTGCTGTAGAGGGTTACAAACTCTTGCTTTCGCAATTATCTCCGGAGCTTGGCAAATTTCCCGAAGCTTTGCAGGCTATGGGTAACAGCATCCAGATAACAAGCAAACTTATGGGTAATGACGGAGTCGCAGCTGCGGAGGTTTTAACAACTGCTATGAACCAGTACGGGATAAGTCTTGATGACCCTATGGAAGCCAGCAGAAAAATGGCTGAGATGATGAATGTGATGGCGGCTGCTGGACAGGAGGGAAGTGCGGAACTCCCTGCCATTAAGGTTGCTTTGGAACAGTGCGGTATGGCAGCAAAGGCGGCAAATGTAAGTTTCGAGGAGACAAATGCTGCTATTCAGATTTTAGATAAGGCAGGTAAAAAAGGCAGTGAGGGTGGAGTCGCTTTGCGTAACACTCTTGCAATACTTGGTCAAGGTCGTTTCTTGCCGAAACAGACACAGGAAGAACTTGCTGCTGCCGGTATCGATATCAACAAACTTGCTGATACCAGTCTGAGCCTTAAAGACCGTTTGGATATGCTTAAACCTGTGCTTAATGATGCCGCATTGTTCTCTAAACTTTTCGGTATGGAGAATGCAAACGCAGCTCGTGCATTGGTGCAGGGCAGTGATGAGCTGGGCAGACTGACAACAGAAATTACAGGGACTGCATCGGCAGAGGAGCAGGCGGCTATTGTAATGGATAGCTATGCGGAACGTCAGGCCCGCATAAACCAAAAGATAGAGGACTTCAAAATTTCCCTTTTCCAAATGACAGGGGACTTTGGTATTTGGGTCGGTGCAGCAATGGGAGTACTCACCCCGCTTGCTCAGATAACACCTCTACTTTTGGGTATGGGACGAATGATGTCTTGGATAAAGGGGTTGAAATGGTCGACAATGTGGTCTCGCATTAAGGTCTTTTTACGCGCAAGCCGAATACAGATGCTCATGATGAATAGGGAACTCATAACAGGACAGTTCGCCTCTAATGGTTTCCTTATCAACATAACCCGTGCGACCTTGGCGGTTGTCCGTTTTGCAACGGTTGGCATATTCCAAGCACTAAAAGGGCTTGGTGCATTATTGTTGTCATTCATTACAACAGGAGCGACTTCAACGACATTTGCAACTATTGCATCGGGTGCATTTGGGGCATTTAAGTTGGCCGCAACAACTGCTTGCCGAGCCGTAAGCGTTGCTATATCAAGCATTCCAATTATTGGTTGGATTGCAGCAGCTATTGCGGCACTAATAGCCATAGGTGCATATTTTTGGAATACCTCTGCTAAATTTCGTGCATCACTCAAAGGTCTATGGGCTTCATTTAAGGCTGTGTTTACAGGCCTTGGTGAGTTAGCAGGACAAGTGTTTGGTGCTATCGGGGATCTAATTAAGGCGGCTTTTAACCTTGATGGGAAAGGTATAGATGCGGCTTTGTCAAAACTTAAAAAAGGCTTTACTGATTATGGTAGTCAGGTAGGGCAGGCATTCCGCACAGCTTATGATGAGGAAATGGCTGCTGCAAAGGCCGAAGAGGACAAAAAGGACAAACCAGAAACTCCTACAGATGTACCTTGCCCCTGTGGTAGTGGATTGATGTTTAAGCAATGTTGTGGTAAACCTCAGGAAGACCCAGAAATACCTGAGCCACCTAACCCAACAGGAGGAACATTAGGTACTGTTGCCAGTGGTGGTACTTCCAGTGAGGGAGGGAAAATCAGAAATGTAACGGTGAATGTCGAAAAGCTCGTTGAACGCTTTGAGATACACACCACCAATCTACAGGGCGATATTTCGCGTGTCAAGGATATGGTAAGCGAAGCCCTGCTGTCAGCGTTGAACGATGTAAACTTGGCTATGTAATGTTATCCCCAGTAAGTTTTATGTTTATCGCCGCCGGTGCGGCCATACAGGCAAAAGGTGCTTTGTATCGTTTCAAACCCTCACGCACAGGGCAAAGCCCATCGTGGGACGGACGCGAAAACGGCATCAGCCCCCGCGACCTTACAAGCCCCATAACCGACAAAAGTTTTTGGGAGGGCCGTTATGCACTTTGCGAGCTGACCTTTGAGAACTCCAAAGGTGAACGCCTTGTGATGAATGACGCCATTGTGGCGATCAGCCGTTCAAAGAATATTGTAACTACCCAAATGGTAGGAATGAACGGAACGGTCAAGGAGTATATAAACGACGGTGATTATAGCCTCAATATTGTTGTGGGTGTTGCTGCGGTCCGCGATGGTGCCATAGTGGACGAGTACCCTGCCGACGGCTTGCGTGAGCTGCGTGCGTTCCTTGATGACAACGAGGCTTTAAGCGTGCACAGCGAATTTCTTGATGTGTTCGATATAAACAGCATTGTTGTAAAGTCCTTTTCCGTATCGCAGGACACCGCCAGCAACTACCAAAGCGTAAGCATTTCGGCAGTCAGTGATGAGGAATACAATATTTACAGCACCGACTATTAAACAGCGTTTAACAACCCATTAAACAGCATTTAACTGATGTATAGACTAACGGCAAAAATAGAGATTACAGGCTCAAAAAGTTGGAAGCTTGACAAGGTTACAGAGGTGGAAATCACCCTCGACACAGAGCAGCTTACCGACACCTGTAAAATCACCCTGCCCAAACGCATAAAATGGGACGGAGCGGCCGAAATACCTGTGCGTCGTGGTGATGCTGTCAAGGTGTGGCTTGGATATGATGACGATTTTCAGTTGGCGTTCTCAGGTTATGTTCGCGATGTAGGTTTCAAAACCCCTGTTGTACTTATGTGCGAGGATGAAATGTTCAAACTTAAACAGTTGCCGGCAGTCAAGAAAGCCTATAAAAGCGTAACCATTGAAACCTTGCTCAAAGACCAGGGCATAAGTTACCAGCTCAATGTAATGGGTGAGCAGAGTTTGGGGCAGTACCGTGTGACTGCCGACACTGTTGCCTCGCTGCTGGGCCATCTCCACGAGAACGGTATCCGCAGTTTCTTTCGCTATGAGAACGAACAGCCGGTGTTGTATTGCGGTGTCCTGTTTGAAAAAGAGGACAGCCCGACACAGGTGTTTGCAACCGGTGTGAATATTATCAGCGACCAGAGCCTCGAACAGCAGCAAGCTGAAAATATCCGTTTGCGTGTCAAGGCAATTTCCTTGATGCCGAACAACAAGAAAATCAAGGTTGAGGTGGGCGACGCAGACGGGGAACACCGCACGCTGCACACCTACAACAAGACGGGAAGCGAACTTAAAGCGTGGGCGGAGCAGGAAATAAAACGCCTGAAACGCGACGGTTTGAAAGGCAGTTTTACCACATTCGGGGCAAAGCTTGTCGATAAGCTTACCGCCATAGGCATAAAGATAGACGGCGAGAAAAAAGGCGTCTATCAAGTGAAAAAGAATGTAATCAAATACGGCACAAGTGGGTTCCGTCAGGAAATAACACTCGGTGCCAGGATAGCAGAATAATGAACAATATAGCAGAGGCAATAAGACGAATGGCACAGGGAGGCAGGCAGACTGTCAGCCTTATATGCACTGTTGACGCAGTGGATAAGGATGCCCGTACTGTGGACTGCACCCCGCTTGATGAGGGGGCTCCATTGCTTGGCGTGAACTTGCAAGCCAATCAGGAGAGCAAGTTCGGCATTGTTGTATATCCTCGTGTCGGCAGTTATGTTGTGGTTGGTTTCGTAGCCGACGGCAGTGCCGGCATTGTGCTGATGACCGATGACATTGAAAGCATTGAGATAGTAGTCAGCGACAAGACCAGCCGTGTGCTAATCGACGAGGAACGGGTGCGTATCGATGTGGACCAGGAAACCAGTGCAGAACTTACAAAGGACGGTGTGGTGTTCAATGGTGGCAGCTTACGTGGCTTGGTGAAGATTGCAGAACTTGAAGATAACCTAAACCAGTTGAAAAGTTATGTTGAGACCTTAAAGAGTGCCACAAGTTCAGGGATTAATGCTGTAGGTGTTTCCACTGCTGCGAATGGTCCTGCCGGGGCTACGACGTTTGACGGGGCAATGGCTTCTGCAAGTATCAGCTTTAAGAATATGGAAAACGAAAAAGTGAAGCAATGAAAGGACTTATAACAGACAGTGAAACAGGCGACCTGCTTATAGAGGACAAAACGGCTTCAATCGTTGAAAGCGATGTGCAGGTTGTCGAAAGCATATTGCTTGCCAATCGTGGCGAGTTCAAGGAACTGCCGTTGATAGGTGCGGAAACTCGCCTGCAACTTGGCGGTGAAAAGGATGTAATGTGGGCGACACGTGCAAAGAAAATGATAAAAGCCTGTGGCGTAGAGGTCCGCAAGATAAGTATAACCGACAACAACACCGTAACAGTAGAATAATGGAAGTAACAGTAAAAGACAGACAGAGTTTGCTTGACATAGCTGTTCAGAGCCTGGGCGGTGTAGAGGGCGTTTTTGCTTTGGCAGAACGCAACAATATAAGCATAACCGACCGCCTCGCTGACGGTACGGTACTGCTGTGGGAGCATAGCGATACAGTCAATGCCAACATTCAAAAGGCTTATGCCTTGCGTGGGCTGTTCCCGGCAACGGAAATAGAGAGCAAGGAAATGAATGTGTTGCTGAATGAAACTAACAATGCAACCCTACATATTGACACAAGACCGCGTCCTCTGTGGAGTGAGATTTGGGGTGATAGCATTGAGACTGAAAAGACCCAGCAAATTCTCGAAAAATTGCAGGCCGGTGAGGAATATGTGCCCACCAGTGACCTGTCACTTACCCGAATGTTTGATAATCCCTTTGATATTGTATTTGCATAATGGAATTGACAGAAAACAAAGTTGCGGCAATAGATACCGCAGGACTACAAGAGAGAGCAAAGACCATACGCGATGCCGTTATGGCGAAAAGCGTAACCGCCGAACAGGTGGGCAGTCTGTTTTTCGACTTGATAGAAACGTGCGGCAATGTGCGTGATGCCCTTGCCTTGTTCCTTGATACCAATGTGGGCGAGATAACTGCGGACATAGACAACCGCCTCGCCGGTGCTGATGCAGCCCGACAGAGTGCAGAGGTCGCAGCTCAAAAGGCAGAGGCAACCCGTGCCCTTGTCGAGGAACTTGTCGGGGTGTTGAGTTCGCAGAACTTATACAAGCCCATACAGCTTGCCGTAAAATCCCCGACGGAAATAACCCTTACTAATTTAGCACAGCCCCAAATTGAGGCACATATCCTGCCTAAATTCGGACTTGGTGGCGTTCTGTTTATCAGCGACAACAAAGCCCTTGAAATTACCCCTGACGGCAAGATTACTCCTCTTGCTGTTGGCGTCAGCAGGGTTAATGTGGTGGCCACAGGCAACACCTCACTATACAAGCAGTTACTTATTGCTGTGGTGCCACCTCGTATGCGTATGGCTGGCGACAGCATAAGACTTGACGGAAACGGCAATATAAGACTGACATAATGGAAGCGGTAAGGCATATAAACTACAAATCGGACTTTGTGCTGCGTGAGAGTTTCCGCAATGCACAGGGTGAAACCGTTTCACTGCCCGATGTGGACTTTGTGCTGCGTTATTGGGTAAAGACGGGGCGAGTGTATGAAGCTTCGCGTGTCGGTGGTGTGTATAACAACTGCATAGCTGATGGCAATGCCTTGCTTGTTATGTTCAAGGATCATAATCTCGGAGAGGGGGAACTCAAACACGAACTGCGCCTGACACTTGACAATTCATTGTTTGAGGACGGCAGGCAGAATGTGTTTTATCCCGAATGCCTGAATATACAACTGTGGCAGTGGAAAAGCGACAGCGACGGAGTTGTGGAGTGCGACACCATCGCAGCCTACACACGCGGTTATGCTTTCACATACGCAGACTTTACTCCTGAGCAGTTGGCAGCACTCAAAGGCGATCCGTTCAGGTTTGAGGACTTCACCCCTGCCCAGATAGTGGAACTTAAACGCCCGGCAACCGAAGCAGCAGACAAAGCCAACAAGGCAGCAACAGAGGCGGAAACAGCTACAAAGGAGAGTAAAAACGCAACGGCGGCAGCGAACACGTCAACAAAGAACTGCCAGAACGCAACCGCTAATGCTCAAAGAGCCACAGCCGATGCGGAAGCTGCTGCTCAGAGTGCGGAACAGGAACGGGCAAAGCTCGCAGAGGTTACTGCGCTTGCGGAAGTCGCTGCTGCCAATGTTCCGACAGCATTGCGTGTGTCATACCCCGCAAAGGTAACGCTTGGCAACGGCACAGTTCAATATATTTCGGCAGTTGTAAAGCCGGACTATGTACGCCAGAATGTGCTCTACCTTTCCGATGGCATAGCCTGCGATGTTGATCCGTCGGGTGCGATTGTGGCAAAGCGTGCAGGTGTGAGCAGGGTCCACGTAATCCCTACCGCAGGCACAGAACTATATGAGACAATAAGCATAAAGGTTGAAAATCCCGCTTTGCGTATGGCAGGCAGTGCTTTCCGCCTCGATGCTGACGGTAATATTCGTTTAACTTAAAAATATTTTGCTATGGCTTTAACAGAAGCACAAGAAAACAAAGTGATTGAGATGTTGGCCGCTTTTGAGAACGGCAAGCGTATCAACGAGCTGGACGACGCACAAGGTGCAGTCGGTCAGATGCAGATTGAAGTAATGGACGAGACGGGCGAAACCCGCAAGATGGAGCTTGGTGCAGCCGTAGAGGTTGCCAGCAATCCCATTGCCGGCCGTTATTGGAACGAGGACAACAGCACCCCGACAGCAGCCGGTTATTACGGCAGTTTGCAGGCATTGCGTGACCTGCCTAAAAAGTTGGGCCTTGGTCGTTACCTTGTAACCGATGACCGTCAGCGTCGCAAGTTGGATCCTGTGGACAGTACCCGCTTTGAGGACGGAAGCCCCGCAGCTCTTGACGGCAGTATGGGACAATGTATGTGGTGTTGGAACGCCCACTATTTCACGACCTGGAAAGAGGGCAACAATACAGTAATGGCTGTAACCTTTGCACCCATTGAGGGTAAAAAGTCGGTATATGTTCCAGCGGGCGGTATCAGTTGGATGGACGCTGCCGTAATGGATAGAACAAACACGATGCTTTGTTCTGTTATCAGCGACGCAGAGCAGTATCGTGGCGGTAACGGTAAGGCAATGAGTGCCGAGACCTACCCTGATATCCCGGCAGAGTCCCCACAGGCGACAATGTTAGGAATGCCGACAACGGCAATCGGTACAACCAATTTCGGAGCTTATGCCCGCAAGCGTGGCGAGGGTTGGGAGTCCAATTGGTTTGTAGCCCGTGCCGTTGTTGAATATCTCTTTGAGATTATTATGGGTACCCGCAACTCGCAGGCGGCATTTAACGCAGAACTTGACGAAAACGGGCTCTATCAGGGCGGTTTTGGTTCAGGTGTTACAACAATGAATTATGATGTCTGGAACGGATTTAACGGCTGTTATCCTCTTGTACCTACGAGTGTGGGACTTGAAGCCGGTGATGGGGTTACCCTTGTGGATTATGAGGTGTTGAAAGCAGACGGCACTTCGCTTAATGCGTTCAAGGTACCTGTGTTCTTTGGTTTGGTAAATGCCGGTTTCGGTCATTTGTCCCGTTGGGTGCGTGGTCTTATCCTCTCTCAGGAGGTTGGCGTGAAGTCTGAGGTGTTCGTTGCTCCGTCTCTTTATGCTGGTTACGATCCAACTACCGTTGACGGAATGGTCAAGGTGGCAGAGTGTCCGCAGACTGAGGGTTATATAAAGAAGAAATCGTATAACGGTTTATGCTGTATGCCTACAGAAGTGGGCGGAAGTGCGTCAACCTATTTTGCCGACTACTTCTATACAAATGCCAACAAGGAGTCAGGTCTTCGTGTCCGCGGTGCTGGTGGTCGCTCGGCCGGTGGCACGTCTGCGGGTGCTTCTTGCACGTATGCGCACTACGCGGCGACGACTGCGACTGCGCGTTACTCGTCGCCCCTCTGCTATTTTGCGGAAGACCCGACCATTGAGGCGTAAGCCGAAATGAAAACGAGAACGGGGCGATAGCCCCACGAAAAAACAGTGTTCTTTGAAATTCTGAATACCGAAAATGTTTGTTGAATGTCGGCGGCGGGAACTACAATCCCGCCGTCAGGCGGGCGAATTTTTTTGAAAAATACCGCTTTTTGCGGTGTTCTCAATAGAATGTAGTACCTTTGTGGTGTCTTTTGAAAAGACAGGCGGCATTTCCTTGTGTGGTAGTCTTCGTGTCCGCGGTGCTGGTGGTAACTCGAACAATGGCACGAATGCAGGTGCTTCTTACACGAATGCGAACAACACGGCTACGAATGCGAATGCGAATTACTCGTCGCCCCTATACTTTGCAGTACGAGATAAAAACAACGGCGATATAGGGAAATGAGCCTTGCCCCTTGGCAAAAGATTACAGCTAACAAAAAGGGTGTTAGTAGGGCGTAAGCCTCGAAAGCTCCTGACTATGCAAAGCAGACCCGTAAGACCCAAAGACCCAAAGACCCAATGAAACGCAAAGGTTTCATATTTGAGCAACTTTGCTCTATGGAAAACCTTTTGCTCGCAGCGTATAACGCAAGTAAGGGCAAAAGGAAACGCGATGAGGTTATAAAGTTCGAGGCAAACTTGGCGGACAACCTGCGGCAGTTGCAGGAAGAACTCCAGACTCGGACTTATACAACCTCGCAATATTCCGTATTTATCAAGTATGAGCCGAAACGCAGGGAGATTTACAAGCTCCCATATCGTGATCGTGTCGTGCAGTGGGCAATAATGCAGGTGCTTGAACCTATATGGACCCCCACATTCACAGCCGACACATACGCCTGTATAAAAGGGCGTGGCATACATTCATTATTGCAGAAGATACGCAAGGACTTGCGAGAAGACCCGGCAGGAACTCTTTACTGCCTTAAACTTGATGTACGCAAGTTTTATCCCTCTATCGACCACGACACGCTGAAAATGGTTGTCAGGAAAAAGATAAAAGACCCTGATGTCCTTTGGCTGCTCGATGACATAATAGACAGTGCGGATGGCGTACCTATCGGCAACTACATTTCCCAATTTTTCGCAAACCTGTACTTATCAGAACTTGACCATCTAATCAAGGAGTTTATCGGTGCCCAGTATTATTACCGTTATGCCGATGACATTGTGGTATTATCGGATAGTAAACAGTATTTAAGCGGTGTTTTAGTATTCATAAATGACTACCTGAACAACGAAAGGCTGCTGGATATTAAACGGAATTACCAGATATTCCCGGTTGATGTTCGAGGCATTGACTTTATCGGTTATGTTATTTACCGCACGTACTGCCTTGCCCGCAAACGCAATAAAAAAGCGTTGTGCAGAGAGGTTGCAAAGCTGCGTAAGAAAGGACTGACCAATGAAGAAATCCGCCTGCGTGTAGCATCACGCTTAGGCTTTATGGTGCACTGTAACAGTAAACATTTAATAAACATTTTAGGTATGAAGAAATTTTCAGACATTAAACCAAAACAAGGAAAGCTCACAGGTAGCAAGTACCACATTGATGACATTCTGGATCGTGAAATCCATTTGACGGCGTTTGAAATCTCGCAATCGAAGTATGAGGGCGATATGCTGACACTGCAATATGAGATATACGAACAGATGCAAGACGGGCAAGGCGGTGTAATAGACGATGACGGAGAGCCTGTAATGGCTTGGGTCAAGCATATTACTTTCACAGGGTCAAAAGCCCTGATGCGTCAGCTCGACGGTGTGGAACTCTCCGAGCCTGTGGCTGCTAAAATTATTAAGCAACCCATCGGGAAAGACGGCAAGAGGTGTTTCTACAGCATCGTCGATCCCGACCAATAAATTAAAGTAATGAATAAAGCAAGTTACACCGAAAGAAAGAATTTTGTTAAGTACGATAACGAGCATTATCTGCTTTATCTGAACGAGGAGCCCGCCGAAGTCGTGGTAAACGAGGAAACAGGCGAGACGGCGGCAGGGTTTAACTATTACGGCAGTGAGGTTGACGGCTCAACCAAAATCAAGGCAAGCGATGTTACGGACAGCAACCGCCGTGCGAAATTCATAGCCGGCCTTATCGGTACTGAGTATGACATCGATGCTCAGATCGCAATTCTGGCCAACGACGGAGACACCACAGAGCACGCTAATGACTTGGCGCGTTTCAAGGCTATCCGCGCAAACATTAAGGTCGCCGTAGACGAACTATTATCCCGTACCCTCTAAAAGCATAGCAAATGGCTCGCACGATTGAAGAAATCAAAGCAGATATGACAGCCAACTTTATAAAGCAGCGTGCTGTCATATCCGCTTACGGGCTGGACGGCAAAAAGACCTTTGACCAACAGTTCAGCCGCGTAAGCATTGAAAGCATATTGTTTTATGTTTTTGCAGCTGCATTGTGGACCCTCGAAAAGTTATTTGACCTGCATACCGCAGAAGTCAAGGAACGCATTGAGCAGTTGGAGCCACACACCTTGCGCTGGTATGTCAACAAGACCAAAGCGTTTATGTATGGCCACAAACTTGTTGCCGACACTGACTATTACGACACCAGCAATGTGTCTGATACGGATATAGAGGCGGCCAAAGTCGTAAAATACGCCGTTGCCTCCGAAAGCAACACGGTTGTATATATCAAGGTCGCCGGCGAAAAAGAGGGTAAACCCAGCTTGCTGAATGAAAGCCAACTATCAGCGTTAAATTCCTACATAAATACCATTAAAGACGCCGGTGTTTCGGTGCAGATACGCAACGAACGGGCAGACCTTATGCGCATTTCCCTTGTTGTGTATTACGACCCGACACTGTTTGCTGCTGACGGCACTTCCCTTGTCTCAAATGGTAAGCCTGTGGATGACGCAGTAAAGTCTGTGATTACCAATTTGCCGTTTAACGGTATATATCGCAATACAGACCTGTTGGCAGCTCTACAAACCATTCCCGGCGTTGAAGTGGTGGATATTTCGGATGTCAAGGTTAAAGCCCGTAATGCTGAAACCTGGAATGATGTTGTCGGCTTTGACAGACCGTACAGTGGTTATTACGAAATTGAAAGCTTGGATGTGGAATATAAGCAATACAGCGCAGTCGAATGAAATTCAAGATAGATTACAACCGCCTTGTCGTTCTGCTGTTGCCCACGTTCCTGCGTCGCCCGGTATTGTTCGGCTTCTTGCGTGCAGCAGTCTGGCCGTTGGAGCAGCTATATAACAAGTTCCGCACTGCACGCGGAGAACATAACTACCGTCTGACACATAACGGGCAAGTGTGTTACCTGCGTGCTTGCCTCAATGACCATTTCAAAAGCAATATGGGAGTGTTTGACATTATTTCCGTTGAGAGGGAGGGCGAATGGCTTTTTGCTGTAACGGAGACAGGCGAGAGGGTGCCGATAACGATAAGCGAGGACAATATCAGTGAGACGGAAAATGTGCCGATAGTATATAATGAACTTATGCTGAACACAGAACAGAATGAGTTTATTGTAAGCGTCCCGGCAGACATTTACGACACCGCCCTCGAAGAGGTTAAGGCTTTGGTAAACCAGTATAAGTTAATTTCAAAAAGAGCTATTTATGTGGCTCAAAGTGCATAAACATAGAAACAATGAAAACAGCATCGTATATTTCAACGCAAACAGAGACGGGAGGATCGGGTAAATACCCATTATCAACCCAAACCCTTGACTTTATACAGTCGCAAATACTACTGTTGCAGCAGCTCTCTTTGATAGGTGGCAACCGCTTTATTCTTAGAGAGCCTGACGGCAATTCAGCCGGTGCTTGCGTCATTGATGGCGAAGTGCTTGTTTTGTCGGCAAAGCCAGTTAGGGGAACATCGACAAAATATATTAGTGTCGTAACCGAAAAGCAGGATATTGAGGCAGACGATGAGGTGTATATCGAGGCCCGAACAGTAAGGACAGCCACATACTCAACAACAAAGACAGCGGAGTGCTACGAGATAAACACCTTTGACAATTTCGCTACAAATACAACGCTGGCAGCACAGGTGAAACAGATGCCTGAAACTGTATTGAAGTATATTAGTGATATTATGGCCGAGAAACTTTCCTCTTTGGAAATATCGGGTATGACACAGGCGAAACTTGACAGTATTAAGACACCTTGCCTTATTTCGTGTAAGAACAGCATCGCTTTGTTTGCCGGACAAACCAATTACAGTGTAATGGTGCGGCTGATGGGCGATGTGGTACACCAGGAACTCACCCTGCAAGACAATCAGAAGTTCGTGCGCACATTCAGCTCCGGAACTTGGGGCAAGTGGGGGCGAATTACCGAAAATCTGCATATTGAGGTGAAGATAGTAAAAGGAACTGTTTACCTACGACACCATTATTTGCCCTCTGATGCCAGCATTATACTGTTGCGAAAGAAGAAGCGCAGCAAATTCCGCAGTACAGGTGGCAAAAATGCTTACTCTAAAAATCAGGGCAAGCGTATAGGCAGGTCTCCCAAAACGCAGTATGTGCATTTTAAGGGCGTTGTTTTGTCGCAGGGTGTTGCAGGACAGTGGTATGTTCCAAAGTGTGTGTCGGTGGCTGACAATGCAGTTGACGGCAATTTGATAGACAAGGAACTGCCAACACTGTGTAAGTCTCTAATAAAAGAGGGATCTGTCGTCAGATATAAGGATGCTACGGTTAAGCAAGAGATCGAGGGTTTCCGTGTTCAAGGGCTGAGAAACTTTGTAACAAATGCCAACGGTCGAAATATGCAGCATAGGGGTTATGCCTCTATTGCCGTGCAAGTTGCCCGCCAGAATAATAATGTTGCAAAAGATGCTGGTGGTGAAATGGTAAAGCTTAAATATCGCATATCACGCAAGCGTACAAGAAAAGACGGCTACAGCGGTGCTTTAAGCGATTTTATTTGGTATAGGTCTTTTTCGCTGGAATAAAAAAAGAGGCGGTAATTCCGTCTCTTAAAGTCCCCGCGGTCGTAACACAATGTATGCCATTCGGGAAGTCAATAAAAATTGTACTTCGTTTTGAATATCCATATAATCGGAGGCACTCTTGGCCACACGGAGAATATTCAGGAGCAAGGGGACTCAAACTTTTCACAACCCCTACGAGGACAGAGTCCAAAAACAGGGTTAGGCTGAAAATCTTGCGGAAAAACCCCAATACAGGGTCTTGCACGTCGCCGAAGCTTACAAACGAGTGTTACTTAACGGAGAACTACAAAGACGAGACAAGTTGTTAGATACTTCTGAAACTGATGCAAAGATAGTAATAATAATTGGAAATGAGAAAACTATGAGATAAAAACAGATAGATTAAGATAAAAATAATGGTCGGAGGGTATAAAAGAAGCCCCCGACCTGTTAGTAGGACGCCAATCACATACTAACACAAAGATGCGCCATATCGCACAGTCGGGGGCTATGATAAGCCTTTTTGACCGCGATATGACGCTTTTTTTTGTGCTTGCTTGAAGCAATAGTATGTGATTGGCACTGCAAAATTACAAAAAATTGGGTTAATCCCTATTTATAAACCTATTAAATTAAAGTTTTATGAATGAATAAGTATTACCAGATGCTTGAAAAGGTCCTAAATTCGGACAAAACACAGCAAAACAAGAAAGGCGGTATAAGATACCTCCTGAACGAACACATTACCCTGACGCCAGCCGACCTCTTGGATATATTCGAGAGTCACGGAATAGCCAGAAAGAAGTTGCGAAATGAATTGAGCCTCTTTATGGAGGGTGAGCGCAATGTCGAGAAGTACAGGGAAGCCGGTATAAATTGGTGGGACTACTGCGGCTCAATCCTCGTAAACTCGTACCCTACATATTTTGAGAAACTGCCCCCGCTGATTGCAAAAATCAACAGAGAGAAACGGAACAGCAAGAATTATGTGCTGTTCTTGGGTGAAACAGGTGTCGAGAGCAACCAAATGCCTTGTTTGAGCCTCGTGCAGTTCCAGATTGATGATGGCGAATTGGTTGTATCGGCATATCAGCGCAGTTCTGACGCAAATCTCGGTTTGCCAGCAGATATTTACCACCTCTATTTGATAAGTCGCCAGATAGATGTGCCGTTGAAGTCTATAACAGTGAATTTTGGTAATCTCCACATATACGAGAGCAACGAGGCTAACACACGCAGGTTGCTTGCAGGTGAGGAAAATGTGAAATTTGAGCTGAATGTGTAAAAAGGTATATAAGTCTGCACCTTTGCCGTTTCAAGGTCAGAAACGGCGTTTTTTGAACGATTTACGCAGTGTTATCACACGCTTCAATGACATAGATATTGTTATAGACCTATTTGGTGGCAGCGGTTTGCTTGCACACACCATCAAGCGGGAACGCCCGGAACTGAAAGTAATATATAACGATTATGACAACTATTGTGAGAGGCTTGCTAATATTGCCAGAACAAACGAGTTGCTCGGTAAAATCCGCCTTATGGTAAAAGAGGCAGAGTCTGACAAAAGAATGCCTGACAAGCTGCGCAACGAAATACTTGCCCTCATTAAAGCATATTCGTTGAACGGTTTTGTTGATTATCTTACTCTCAGCACTTCTTTACTGTTCAGTGGTCAATGGGCACAAACATACAAAGAACTGTCTGCGGAAGTGTTCTATAATCGTGTCAAACAAACCGATTATAAAGCTGATGGTTATCTTGATGGCTTGCAGATAGAATGCAGAGATTATATGGAACTGTTTGCCGAATATAAGGACAACAAACGTGTTTTATTCCTTGTTGATCCTCCTTATCTTTCGACAGACTGCAAGTCTTACAAAAATTATTGGGGTTTGTCTGAATACCTTGATGTTCTCAAAGTTCTTGTCGGGACAAAGTTTATATACTTTACCAGCAATAAATCGCAAGTAATTGAGCTTTGCGAGTGGATAAGAAACAATGCTGAAATAGGAAATCCTTTTGCAGATATTGAGAAACGACTGCAAGAAAACAAGCTGAATTATCAAGGCTCTTTTACTGATATAATGTTGGTGAAAGAGTAGTAATAAAAAAGTGTGTTAAGCGGCAACTTAAACACACTGTAAATGCTTGGGGAAGCCAAAACGAAAACTTGACCTTTGTGTAAAGACGAAAAATCGTTTATGAACTCTGCTTTTCAAACAGAATGCAAAGAGGCAAGATAATATCTTAACCTATACAAAGGTACAAATTTTTACTGAAACCACCAAATAAAACGCTTGAAAAATAAGCACTTAATTTGTTATTTTTGAGTAATAAATAAAAGGCTTTTAATTACCATTCAAATAGTGATTAAAAGCCTTTCAAAGATAGTTTTTGCAAGGTGCGAAAAAATGAGAAAAATGTACATTTCGTTTTGAAAAGTTGTACATTTCGTTTTTGCGATTATAATAAAGTAGTTTTTTTAGATAATAAGATGCTTTTGTACAATCTACAGAATCAGGCATACAAATGTTCATCAAAGAACATTTTTTGCAATGCTTGCCTTTGTTTATAGGTGGTATGTTTCCCGTTTTGAATATTTCGTGCATTGATTTTGTACATTCGCAGACAATAGCTCTTAATTTAGGAGTTATGCACACCTCATTACGTCTTTTCGTTTCCCCGTAAAAAATTGCACCTGTTTCTATCTCTATATCATATTGCTCTTCCAGGCACATTGCCTGCGCAGCAAGCTGAACTTCGTCAATTTGATTTGATTTTGGCCTTCCGCGTTTATATTCTATTGGATAAGGAAGCCAATACCCAGAATATTTTGGATGTTTTATAGCATTGATTTCGGATTTGGATGGATGTAGTTCTATGATATCAGTGATACCATATAATCCTAATCTGTGTGAAGCAATGTTGACAGATCTTAGAGTTATGACATTTCCGCATTTTTGGCGATAAAACGGAGCGTCTACATTTTTGTGCATAAAATGCCCTTCAATGGTAAGATGATTCTCTTCCCATTGTTGTTCCATGTGTATTAATGCCCATTGTCGGGGACAGAACCTATAGTGCTGAATCCCCGACAACATTAGCATTTCATCATCATTGTACATCAAATCAACTCTTCAATAGTAACACCTTGAGGAAGGTTTTCAGTGTCTATTGTGACATTGTAGTCAAAGAATGAGCGAGGAACATCATTATTATCCTTCTTTTCAATCTTTACAAGGTCAAAGAGTTTATTTGCGGGTGCATTTCCAAGTTCCGAATCGTGCTTGAAAACAATCAGTTTTTGAGCACTCATCAGGCCACGAGCAGCAGAACGGTCAACATCAAACATGTTCTTTAGGGCCTCCCAAAACAATTCAAGGTCTTCTTCGGAAAAACCTGTCTGCTTGGCAAGGTTTGCAGAGACAAAACCATAACCTACATACAATCCATAGGGAACAGTGGCTTTACGGCCCATGGTGCGATTGTCACCACTTTGTTTTTCTGCTTCCTTTTCAGTAGCAACGGCCATTCTGGTTATAGAGTGCTCTGAAGCTATGATAGGGTCTGTGGAACGAGCAAATGTTAGTTGTATAGGACCACGCACCTGTCCAGCATTCTTACCAGTAGACATTACAGCACCAAACGTACGGATGTCATAATATTTTTTGCACATAAAATCACGAGCAGCCATGGTCTTATCTTTTGCTTCTTTGACATTCTCGTCCTCATGAGCTTTGTCAATCAATGTATTAAGAACGGCTTTTTCTTTTATAAAGATATCGTAACCTTCTGCACAATTCTTTGAAACTTGAACATAGTTTCTTACTTTGCGCTTAAGGCATACATCGGTAACAAGTCCCATGCCAGTTTCTGCATCAACACGGGGAAGGTTACCTGCATCGGGGTCTCCATTGGGATTTCCGTCCTTGACATCGAATACGAATACAAAATCGAATCTGTTTTTTAATTCAGCCATAGTTATATGTGTTTATTGTTATTATTCGTGATTATTATTTAACTCTTCCTTCTTCATATAGAAATCTTGTTGTTGGTGATAGAAACCAACAAAGAAGCGGCCTTGGTCTTGAAGGTCAAGGTGTGAGGGGAACCCCTCAGCACTGATTTTGTCAACAATCTCTTGTTTGAGTTTCTCGAAATAAACCTTTCGTCCTTCATTTAATTTTTCTGAATGATGTGACGACAGGTTGATGATGGTGGCAAAAACGGTTGCTGGTGTAGCACTGGCAGCATTCATATAACGTTCCTTGATGGAGTGTAATCCGTTTGCATCACCTTGAATCTTGTCAAGTACCGCGAACAATCTGCCACATAGATAGCCTTGATTCTTGTTTTCTTTGTCTAACATAGTATTTATTTTTTCTTGATTATTGAGTCTGTTAAGATATGCCTTGATTATGGCGGCGCGGTAAATGCCTATAGAGTTTTCTGCTCTTATACGTCTGATGCAACTAGAATATAATGTTTGTGGATAGGGCAGTCCTTGAAATATGCTTTTCACTAGTGCTTCGGGTAGATTGGGCGTTACATCAGAAACCTTACCGCCAAGTGTTACAGACGAGAGTATAGCGCGCAAACCAAAGTATGGCTTTTTCTCTTTTCTAGTATCAATGATATCCATGTCATCAAAATGCTTTAATATCATTGAGGCAAATTCCTTAAGCGGAATCTCTGTCCAATAGGTTACGGCTATTCTGGCAGAGTTTGGGGCAAGCCCCAGGATGTAGAACTTGTCTTCCAGTGATGTGGTTAGTTGTCCAGAATATATGGAGTTGAAGACTTCTCGAACTTGCAAAATTCTTCTATTGGGGTCGTCGTCGTTATCTTGGAACCCCAACATGCTCCAAAGGGACTCTTCGGCCTTCTGTCCAGATTCATTTGAACTAGATGCCCAAAAAAGAAAAGTGCGGTTGCCAAGAAGGAACTTGTTTTTGGAATCTGAGCGCAGCAAATAATTTAATGCTGTAGTGTATGCGAATTCTGCTTCTTCACTAATTGGCGCATTATATCCCTTTGTCTTTCCGTATGAATCATATCCTGAATCACTTTGGAATGACACAAGTTTGGCAGTTGCCTGGCTACCGGGTATCATTGTTGCAGTTGTTGTTTCTACGACACAGGATTCTTCGCCAGTAATCAGACAAACCATCTTCTGCAGAGGGTCTTTTTCAATAGAATTATCTAGAAGCTTCATCAAGTTTTTCTTGCATGCGATGATTTCTGTTTCGCCCTCAAGGAGAAATGAGAATACAGAATATTTCTTATTAAGATTTTTAGCAACATCTTCCCATAAAGGATCTTGCTGAATCTGTAATAGAGTTGTATCATTAAAGTTCTGATAAAACAGATAAAGTGCTTTGATACTTGGAATTTCAGGAGATGCCTTGTATATTTCTGCTACCTTATCTTTGAATACTTTAATACACTTTTCAGAATCATCTTTGGGTGAATATCCTAAGACATATGCACTATTGTCGTACAAGTGGTTGGGGATTGGAGCACTTGTTCTTCCTATGCTTTTTTTTACCAAGAAGCGTTGAGCCTGTTTCTTGTCAATTCTTCTGTCTTCTAACCTCTTGAAATTGCCATCTTTGTCAATTACAATGATAAATCCTATCTCCTTGTACTCCATTCCATATAGGGGTAGGTTATCTTTACATCTGTGATAATAGTCGTATAAGGCTTTAAGTATCATCTCAATATCTCCTCACTATCTTTATGTGGAACAATTATGATGCCTTCATCCATTTTTGCACGAAAGAACAGACTTTCCTGTTTGTTGCTCTCGTAATCAATATCATAAAACATTATTCCCAAATCCCTATTTTCCTTGATTGCTTCTGGCATGGGTATGTTATCGTCAATCAAACGAAATGATGCCGAGAATTCGCGTGTGCCAAGGTATGGTTGGTTGAAGCATTGCCCCTTGCTGGCACGGCGTTCAAACATGGCATTGTATTTGCCGGGATTTTCGTCATTATGCTCAGTTTCGTCGTGTTGGGTATTATTTAATCTTTTGTGTCTGGGAATAAAAACAAGTTTTGCCCAAATACGGTAATGCACATTTTTTAGAACAAGACTGTTTTTTTGTTGTCTCTTCTCTTCGATATATATTGCAGACTTCTTGCTTGATGCGACAGCCCCAACTTCATTACGGCGAATGTTTGTCCATTTGATGGGGTTCAGTACCTCTATTTTGCTTACTTCCCATCTGATGGCTGGTTTCCAAAAGATGGCTTCGAATATAGCTCGTGCGGCGGAAGGTGTGATGACATCATAACTGACTCGCTCCACCTTTAACTCTGGTCGTGTGAAGCATGCGTAATCTCCCCACACTTCCAAACAGAATTCTTTGTCGTGATATTCCATATTTTGATATTGTATGTATTTACTTGATATAGACTTCATCTATCCATTGATTGTTGATTTTTAGACCGACACTGATGTCGTAAAAATCTGGTGAGGGTAAGAAGTATATTCCATCCATTATCTCTTCAATTGCACCATATGAAAGTAATTTGTTAAAATCTTGTTTTCTAACGCTTACAGTATATTGCGATAGTTGTTTCTGTAGTTTCTTGGAATAGTCTTGGGTAGTTAGATGGTCTACTAATATAGAACTTTCTTTCCAGTTTATGATTACTGATACAGTGTTGTCGTCTATGAGTTGAAAATCTTTGGATGCCGTTTCATAGTTTTGTTCCTTCTTGTATAAAAGGTCAGCAATACCTTTCTCGTCAAAACTTTCTACTCTTGAATACAGTTGTCTGAAATATTCTAGCATTGCTTGTGTCGAGAACCAATCATAATCTCCAGACATATTTTTTCGTGCTTCGTTTGCTTGGCTCATCATGCCCGGGGGCAGGGGCCTGTCGAGTTTGAAGATATGTGTTGTGCATAAGTCATATTTTCCTTCCCTATTGCAACGACCTGCGGCTTGCAATACAGAATCAAGACCTGCTTCTTGACGAAAAACAACGGGGAAGTCAATATCAACACCGGCTTCTACAAGCTGTGTGGATACAACCCTTATTATGCCTTCTTTTCTCCTCAAAGCATCTTTAATAATGTCTATGGTTTCTCGGATATGCAATGGGCACATCATTCGTGAAAGATGCAATGTGAGTCCTTCTTGTGGCAGATGTTTGTAAATTTCATATGCATCGTTTCTTGTATTGACAATGCATAATACCACATTGTGCTCACACATACGATTGGCAATGCTTTCATGAGTGGAAGAATCTTTGTCAAAGGCCAACTCTACACGTCTGAGTCTGTCATGCAAATTAGCAGTTGGTGGTATGATTTCCTTAATGTCTGGCAGTGCCATGAAACTATGGATAGTACCCTTAATCTTTCCGTTTAATATTGGCTGACTTGCCGTTGTAAAAAGAAAAGATACATGGAAAATGCGTTTAAGGGTGTCAAATGTGTCTATTATGGGCTTAAGGAATTTTATAGGAAGAGTTTGTACCTCGTCAAGTATTATGACACTTCTGGCTATATTGTGGAGCTTTCTGCAATCAGATGGATTGTTACTGAAAAGAGATTCAAACAATTGGACATTTGTTGTAACAATTATGGGGTAATCCCAATTTTCAGTAGCCAATTGTTTCTTGAGGGTTGTTTCAGAATGTTTTTCGTCCGACACATTTACCATTGAATGGTGTTCCAAAACATTTTCCTCGCCAAATATGTTTCGTAAAACAGAAGCTGTCTGTACAATGATACTTGTATATGGAATGGCTATAATTATTCGCTTTTGATTGTTCTTTATGGCATGTTTTAGTGCCCAAAGTACGGACGATAAAGTTTTGCCACCACCTGTAGGAACTGTTAAACTATAATATCCGATTTCTTCCTGACTTCGTTCAATGCAGTATTGTTGTATTTCGTTCCTTATTTTATTTACTTCTGTTTCATCGGCTCCCGTCTTTAACGAATCCAAAAAGGTTTCTAACTTAACTAAGAGTTCATCCAATGAAGATTTGCATTCTCTTAATTGACTTTTGTCTGGCGACATAAATCTTTCTGTATCCAATCTGTCGGCATCCACTAGGCAACTGAAAAGCATGCGAATAATATGATGAATATCTTGGGGACTTTTGCATGGTGGCATATTTAGATTAACATCAAGATTCGATATTGAGACATCTGTTGGAATCTCCCTTTCCAAGATACGCCTTTTTTCTCCATCATCATATAATCCCCGATGATGCCCCATAATAATATTATCTATAAATAGGTAATAGGGCGTAGGAGTATTAAACAGTTTCTTGGCTATCAATGCTCCAACATAGGCATGATTATAATCTCCCTTAACGATTGTGTCTGGTTCGTATCCGCTTTCTTTCTTTATATGTTGCTGAAAGTTTTTTTGTTCTTTTCCAGCATCATGCAACAAACCGATAACCTTTCCCCATTCTGCCATGCCAAATTGAGCGGCAAAGGATGAGGCTAATTCGGCAACGTTTTGCTGATGCTCGTCATTAGTTTGAATCTGCCAATTGCCTAAATGGTCCTGTTTAATGTGAGATATAACCATATTGTGTTGCTGTTATTTACTTTTTGTTCGGTTGTTGCATTGCAAAAATAAGTAATTTGCCAATTCAATCCAAAACTTTTATGCCTGCAAACCTTGCAGTTCTTACTCTTTCTTTGCCTCCCATCTCGCCTTGCCTTGATACTTCAGCATCTCCATCTCGAAATCGGGGGTGATGCACATGTGCAAGAGGAAACGGCATTCTTGTGTGCCGTCGGGGTGGAGTAGGGGTGAGAGCTCCTTTTGGCTATGGTGCAGGGGGAGGGTGCGGAAATAGTGCGCTTGCTTGGGTGTGGTGGTGATGAGGATGTCTTGCGGTGTGAGCGACTGGTCGCACCAGATGCCGAAAAAGTGTGTATAGTAGTCGATGGCATTGAATGTGGGTTCTAGGGTAAAATTTTCCTCTGTGATGGCAAGGGACTGGATACGGTCCAGTGCGAAGTGCTTCAGTACGCCTTCTTCTGTCTTCATAGCCAGTATGTACCAGCGGTTTTGGAATGCCTTCAGGGTATAGGGGTGAACCAGTGTGGTGTATGGTTCTGTGTCGGAGAACTTCTGGTAGGTGATTCGGAGTGCCTTGCTTTCCGTCATGGCGGTGCCAATGATGCCAAGGTAGCGGTTGCCAGATGGGATAATGGTGGGTTGTATGCGAGTGCCCAGTTGGCGGAACTCGTTAAGGAACTGGCTTTCGTGCAGGTTGGCAATGAGCAGGTACATGTGCTCGGCATGATTCCTGTCTGCCTCGTCCTTTATATCTATGGTATAGCGCCAGATATTCTTGCCAAAATCTTTGGATACAATCTTTAGGGTGGTGCTCTCCCTGATTTGTTTAAGTTCGGCAAAGAAACGTTTGCGGTTGAGTGGCGGATACCCAAAGGTTAATAGAGAATTGTTTATTTCTTCTCTGGTAATGCCGTCAGGTGCGGTCATTATGGATTCAATCATCAGGTATTGGCGCTTGTTCATAGATTGTATTTGTGCTGAAAGTTATGTTTTTCATGCCAAAGTTAGCGATTATGTTGTTAGTAAACAAGGGAAGGTAGTCCTCAAAATCAAGGGACACCCTTAAAATAGTACGAAAATGCTTGCAGTATGTAGGCGAAAAGCACTATTTTTGCGTAGATAAAACATGATTGTTATGCAGAAGATAGTTATAAACGTAGAATGGTGCGGTTCAAATTATTCAGGAGGATATGGCAATCCTGACCTTGGCGTATGCGTGGCAACTGGCGACACATGGGAGGAGTTCAAACAGGAGTTTGCCGATGCTATGGACTTCCATCTTGAAGGTATGGAGGAACATGGTGATCCGTTACCTCAGTGGGCGGTGGATAGGGATTATGAAATAGAGTACAAGATGGGCACATCTGCATTGTTGCACAGAGCATTGAAGTACACCACATTGGGGGCAATAAGCCGTGCAAGTGGATTGAAGCGTTCCGCTCTCAAAAGCTATGCCATGGGTGATGTCTGCCCCAGAGAGGCTCAGTGTGAGAAGATATTGCAGGCTTTGAAAAAGATTTCCGCAGATCTGCAGGAACTGGCAGATAGTATGAAATAAACCTTATGAACGCTTAAACTTAGAGGTGCCTGAAGCGACAGGAAAGGATGAAGTAGTATGAACGAAAACAACCAGATAATCATATATCAGACGGAGGACGGGCAGACACAGGTGGATGTCCGCATGGAGAATGATACCGTGTGGCTGACAACAAGCCAGATGGCTACGCTTTTTGAGCGTGAAGAATCAAATATACGTCGTCATGTAATTAATGTTTTCAAGGAAGGAGAACTTGAAAAAGAGAATAACGTGCATTTTTTACACGTTAATGGGGTAAAGAAACCAGTACCTTTTTACAACCTCGACGTCATCATCTCCGTAGGTTACCGTGTAAAGAGCCAGCGTGGTGTAAAGTTTCGTCAATGGGCAAACAAGATTTTGAAACAATACCTTGTAAAGGGCTATGCTGTTAACGACCGCTTGCGGCGTGATCATCTGGGCGAACTCCGCCAATTGGTACAGGTGAATATGATTAACCAATATAATTCAATAACCTTATGAAAAGTTTTGGACAGAAGGCGTGGATGTTGCCGCAACCGGTGCTGATTCTGGGTACATACAATGCCGATGGCTCTGCGAATGCCATGAATGCGGCTTGGGGCGGACAATGGGACGCCAAGGAGATAATGATAAGCATGGGGGCGCATGCCACAACTGAGAACCTGGCGCGGTGTCCGGAGTTTACCGTGGCTTTCGCTACCAGGGACACTATGGTGGCGGCGGACTTCGTGGGTATAGTCAGCGCGAAGAACGACCCCGAGAAGATGCAGAAGACGGGGTGGACGGTGCAGAGGGCGGAGAACGTGGAGGCTCCCGTCTTTGCCGACTTTCCCATGACTCTGGAATGCCGCATACTTCGCAAGATAGACGAGTCGGAGGAGGGCTACTACATAGTGGCGGAGATAGTGAACGTGCTGGTGAACGAGGACTTCCTTGCCGAGGATGGCAAACCGGATGTGGAGAAGATGCACCTCATCGTCTACGACCCCATTCATCATGGCTACATGGAACTGGGCAGTAGGGTAGGGAATGCCTTCCAGGACGGCAAGAAACTGAAGTGACGCTATGCTGAAGTCCATTGTCCTTGGCCTCCTGCTGGTCATGCTCGGCTATATTGTTGTAAGATGAATGTACACGTGATAATCATATACTACCTGTTCATTATCAATGCCCTGGCGTTCATCATCTATGGCATAGACAAACTCAAGGCCAGGAAGGGCAGGTGGCGCATATCGGAAACCACACTGCTCCTCCTTGCCCTCGTGGGCGGAAGCATAGGCTCATGGCTCGGCATGAGGGTTTGGCACCACAAGACCATGCACCGCAAATTCCAGTACGGCCTCCCCGCCATCCTCCTCCTCCAGCTCGCTATTGCCGTATATCTCTGCACACGCATGTAGACCGTTTTCCCCTTCCTCCTCTGCGCTCTCTTGTCGTAGCGAAGCTTGCGACTCCTCCAGCGCAAGCGTGTATGTTATGCTAAAAAACTTTGCGCTCTCTGCGTTCTTTGCGTGAAACATATAAAACCTGATAATTGTTTTCTTTTCTCACGCAGAATACTTGAAGCTTGACTTGCTTTAGCTTGATGAGCGCAGGTGACTGCTTTAGCTTGATGAGCGTATGCGAATAATAAACCTGAAACCTGAAACCCGAAACCCGAAACCTGAAACTCCCCCTATATATATAATATAATAAGGTGTACCTCTTTAATCAATTTCTTTTTTGTCCCTTCTGCACTCTTTTTCTTCTTTTTCTTAAAAAAATATTTCCCGTTTCTTTGCCAGTTTGCAGAAAAGTCCTACCTTTGCACTCGCAAAACGGGAACAACTCCTAC
>ERZ808043.32-NODE-32-length-47874-cov-5.442015_pt1 | contig 47874 bp, 41 predicted proteins | sample MGYA00380194_ERZ808043 | MGnify/ENA primary metagenome ERZ808043 (study PRJEB31490, sample SAMN06133370) | cow dung metagenome | isolation source: H3 | host: cow | place: China: Chengdu | collected 2015-05 ...
CTCGAACCGTCGACCTCCAGCGTGACAGGCTGGCGCTCTAACCAACTGAGCTACTGGGCCATTTATATAAAAGATATAAAATAAAAATGTTTTTAAATTTGGTGGGCCTTCACGGATTCGAACCGCGGACCAATCGGTTATGAGCCGACAGCTCTGACCACTGAGCTAAAGGCCCGTTTGCATTTCAAAACAAGTCAGTGCACAATGCTTGATTATAATAAACGATTTTTATAGAAAAGTCAAGTGATTTTTGTTGAAATTAGAAAAATTTTTTTTCGACAAAAGAAAAAATATTTCGTGTTTTTCTTACAGGATTTTTGCTTGGGTTTATTTTAAAATATTGGCATATCCAGGAGAAAGCATATGAAAATTCTTTTTAACCGTCAAAGCGACGTATTGTATATCAAATTAAGCGGCGAATTGGACGAACATTCCGCATCGAGCGCACGTCGGGAAGCCGATCGGCTTGCCGATAGCCATGCCGATTGCGCGCGTGTGATTTTTGATCTTGGTGAAGTATCGTTTATGGATTCGACGGGGATAGGCTTTTTAATCGGGCGTTATAAAAAATTCAACCGTTACGGCGTAAAAGTCTACATAACGAACCCGTCGCAAACTACGGACAAGATCTTGGCAATGAGTGGAGTATATTCACTCATTCAAAAATTGTAACAAGGAGAGCAGATATGGATAATTATATGAAATTGGAAATCGCGGCAATCAGTGAAAACGAAAGTTTTGCACGAAGCGCGGTTGCAGCGTTTGCACTCGCGCTCAATCCCACGCTCGGCGAACTTTCCGATATAAAAACGGCGGTGAGCGAAGCGGTAACCAACTGTATCGTACACGCGTATGCAGGGGGCGACGCAGGAAAAAGAGTATATATTGAATGCACGGCAGCAAAAAGCGCGGATTGGGGAGAATTACATATCCAAATCACCGATTGCGGTTGCGGAATTGACGACGTGGAACGCGCTTTAACGCCTTTTTATACGACGTTAGAGCGCGAAGAACGTTCAGGCATGGGCTTTACAATTATGCAGACGTTCATGACAGGTTTTTCCGTAAAAAGCGAAAAGGGCAAGGGCACGCAAGTACGTATGTCTAAAAAAATCGGGGTGGCGGAAAACGGAGAATTAAGGGAACGGGTAAATGCTTGACGAAAAGCTGACAATCGAATACGTCCGAAGCGCGAAAGCAGGAGATAATAAAGCGAAAGAAACGCTTATCGAGCATAATGTTTCGCTTGTAAAATGTATCGTGAAACGTTATCTTGGAAAAGGCGTCGACTACGACGATTTGTTTCAGATTGCGTGTATCGGTTTTTTAAAGGCGATTGCGGGTTTCGACGAAAGCTTTGGCGTAAAATTTTCGACGTACGCCGTGCCTATGATAGCAGGCGAGATTAAACGGTTCATGCGAGACGACGGAAGCGTGAAAGTGTCGCGGGCAATGAAGCAAACGGCGAAAGAGATGAATTTGTTTGTGGAAGAATATACGATTGAACACGGTAAACAACCGCAAATTTCCGTAATTGCTAAAAAATTTGGCTTGGAAGAAGCGGAAACGGTGTTCGTTATGGGTTCGTCAAAAATGCCCGTGTCGTTATATAGCGGTGCAGACTTCAAGGACGGAAAAGCTCGTGAACTTGTAGAAACGTTGCCTGCGGAAGACCATCAGGAAGATTGGCTCGATAAAATGCTGCTTCGCGGTGCGATTAACGAACTTCCCGAAAGGGAACGAATGATTATCGTTTTGCGTTACTTTCGCGATATGACTCAAAGCGAAGTGGCAGAGAAAATCGGGGTGAGTCAAGTGCAGGTATCGCGCATAGAAAGCCGTATCATTAAGGAATTTAAGGAAAAACTTATCGGATAGCCTATTTTTTGTTTGCAAACGACGAAAAATCTGCTATAATGAAAGTATGCAAAACGAAAATAAAAGAAATATAAAATTATTAGGCGAGCCTACGCAAGCTTCTGCTTCGGGGATCGCATTTTCGCTTGCAGCCGTTTTGCCGACTCTGCTTTCGGTGCTCTTTTTAATTGCCGTCAGCGCAGACGACTACGCACAAACAGATTGGTATTTATACGTCAGTTATCTCTTGCCCCAGCTTGCTTTTGCAATCACGGCAATTTGGTTTTTATTTTATACGAAAACGCCTATAAAAAGGGCGGTGCAAAGTCAGAAATGCAAAGCACGTTATTTTCTGCTCGCACTTCTTATGCAAGTGGGATTGTTTTTTCTTTCCGAACTCAACGCTCTGTTTTTGCAGTTCTTGGGAAACTTCGGTTATGAAGATGCGGGAATACGCTTGCCGTCTATGGACGGTTTCGGCTTTGTGGGCGTACTCGTCGTGGTTGCGCTATTGCCCGCCGTATTCGAAGAAATCATGTTTCGCGGCATATTGTTAAACGGTTTAAAAAGCTTTGGGAAAGTGGGTTCAATATTGCTTTGCGGCGTATTGTTCGCGTTGTATCACCAAAACCCCGCGCAAACGCTTTATCAATTTTGTTGTGGCGCTGCATTCGCGCTTGTTGCCTTGCGCTCGGGGAGCGTATTGCCGACGGTGCTTTCCCATTTTTTCAATAACGCGCTCATTTTAATGCTTACGAAATTTGGCATAGAAAGCTTTATGATGCCTGTGATGTCGCTTATTTTGATTACTTCGCCGATCTGCTTGATCGCTTCGCTTATTTGGCTCTTTGCTTTTGATAAAAAGAAAGAAGATGAAAACGAGCAAGCGGTTGCGATTGATAAAACCGAGCGCAAACGCTTTTTCGTCTATGCTTCGGTGGGGCTTGCGATCTGTACGCTCACGTGGCTTGCCGTATTCATTTCGGGGTTATAAGGTTATGCAAAAGATTTATTTCGTAGTCGTTGGAAAAATCAAAGAAAGCTTTTATAGAGAAGCCCTTTCCGAATACGTCAAGCGCCTTTCCCGTTTTGCGAAGATTGAGATTAAGGAGCTTCCCGAAGGAGCGAATCCCGATGCGGAAGCCTGGGAGATATTGCGCGCGTGTAAGGGGTATACGATCGCACTTGCCGTCGAAGGAGAAAAGCTGTCAAGCGAAAGCTTGGCAAAAAAAATCAAAACGCTTTCGGATGCAGGTAAGGAGATTACGTTCGTAATTGGTTCTTCTTGCGGACTTTCTGATGAAGTAAAAAGGGCGGCGGATTATAAGTTGTCCTTTTCGGATATGACCTTTCCGCACCAACTGATGCGCGTGATTTTAGCCGAGCAGGTATATCGTGCGTTTATGATTAACGCAGGCGCAACCTATCATAAATAATACGAAACGTGTAAACTTTTCCCGCTTCCTTGCGTATATTGATTGCATGGATATTTATCAAATCGTTTCAAAATTCTATGAAAACGTAAAGACGGAAAAGACCGTGATAGGGAAAAGCGTGTTCGGCAGAAGGATTTACGCTTTTAAAATTGGTGAAGGATCGCCTGTAGGGATTGCGCAATACGCCATACACGGCAGAGAATACGTAACTTCGTATCTTTCCTTGAAACATTTCGAGAAAGGCGTTTTTAAGGGTAGTTTTTGGCTTGTGCCGCTTTTAAATCCCGACGGGGCGCTTTTATCGCAAACAGGTTTAACGAGCGTGAAGAGACAATCTGATCGTGAACGCTTGCTTTCGCTTAATGGCGGAGAGGAAAATTTTTCGCTCTGGAAAGCGAACGGGCGTGGGGTGGATTTGAACGTAAATTTCGACGCGCGTTGGGGTATGGGCGTAAAAAACGTTTTTCACGCGGGCGCGGAAAATTATATCGGGGAAAAACCCTTTTCCGAACCCGAAACGCGTGCGCTTAAAAATTTTACTGAAAAAATAAAGCCTGATTACACGGTAAGCTATCACACGAAAGGGGAAGAAATTTATTGGTATTTTTATCAGTCAATGCGTACCTGCCCTCGCGATAAAGGTCTGGCTTCGGCGTTGTCGCTATCGACGGGGTATCCGTTATCCTATGCGAAAGGAAGCGCGGGTGGATATAAGGATTGGTGTATACAAAACTTGAAAATACCTTCTTTTACGATTGAAGCGGGCGACGACACACTTTGCCATCCACTTGGAGAAGAAGCGCTTGATGATATTCTCGCAAAGAACGCAAACGCATTATATGATTTGTCAAAGGAATACGTTTTAGAATGAAAAGATTAACGAGAGAAGAAAAATTTATGAGAAAGGCGATAGCAGCGGCAAAGCGCGGTTTAAAGCAGGGTGAAGTTCCGATTGGCGCAGTCGTTGTTTTCGAAGATAAAGTAGTTTCAAGCGGATATAACCGCCGCGCAAAATTGCAACTTGCTTCCGCGCACGCGGAAATGATGGCGATTGATAGAGCTTGTAAAAAATTCGGTTCTTGGCGACTTCCCGAAGGTTGCGAGCTGTACGTAACGTTAGAGCCGTGTCCTATGTGCATGGGCGCGAGCTTGAACGCGCGAGTGGACAAGATATATTTTGGAGCGTACGAACAAAAGGGGAGATCGCTCACAGACGAGCTTGCAAAGGCGAATCTTTTAAATCATAAAACGGAAGTTGCGGGCGGCGTTTTAGGAGAAGAATGTTCCGCGCTTTTAAGTTCCTTTTTTATTTCTATGCGCCAAAAACAAAAAGAAGAAAAAGAACGTAGAAAAACGGAAACGGATAATTTTTCTTGTGAAGAAATTTAAAAATGCCCGCTTATTCCCTTGACTTAATTTTTTAAAACGGGTATTATAATATAGGTAATAAAAACAATAGAAAAAACCGACTGCAACTCGTGGAAAAGCGACGCGCGGCGGAAAAAAATAATAGGAAGGTTACATATGATAACTCACGGCAATGAAATTAAGTTATTTTGCGGTAACTCCAATCGCCCTTTGGCGGAAGCGATTGCGAAAAAGCTCAATACAGGGCTTGGCGACATCGAAGTAGGCACGTTTTCGGACGGTGAAATTAGCGTGCATATCGCGGAAACGGTTCGCGGTAGAGACGTATTCATTATTCAATCTACCTGCTCGCCCGTCAACGATAATTTGATGGAACTTCTCATCATGATTGACGCGGCGAAACGTGCGTCCGCAGGACGTATCACGGCGGTAATCCCTTATTTTGGATATGCTCGTCAAGACAGAAAAGCACGTTCGCGTGATCCTATCACGGCAAAGCTCGTAGCGAACTTGCTCACGAACGCAGGCGCGGATCGCGTTTTGACGATGGATTTGCACGCAGATCAAATCCAAGGTTTCTTTGATATTCCCGTAGACAATCTTCTCGGCGGACCTACGCTTTATAATTACTTTGCAAAACAAGGCGACATTGACGTGGTTGTTGCGCCCGACGTAGGTGCGGTAAAGCGTTCGAGAAAGGTTGCGGAAAAATTCGGTGTGCCCCTTGCCATTATTGATAAACGCCGTCCCAAGGCGAACGTAATGGAAGTTATGAGTATCATTGGCGACGTAAAAGGCAAGAGATGCCTTATGATCGACGATATGGTGGACACGGCGGGAACGCTTTGCCAAGGTGCGCAAGCAATTAAGGACGCAGGCGCGGCAGCGGTATACGCAGGTTGTACGCACGCAATTTTGAGTGGTCCTGCGCTTGAAAGATTGGAAAAATCGGCAATCACGAAATTTGTTATGCTCGACACCATTCATATGCCTGAAGAAAAGAAACTCGATAAATTTGAAATCCTTACCGTTGCGGATATTTTTGCGGCGGCGATTGAAAACGTATACCTTGACAAACCTATGTCGAAGCTGTACGACTGATAAGAAAAAATAAACGAAAGAAGCCGCCGCGGTGATAGCGGCGGCACTTTTGACAAAAGGAAAGAAATATGTATCTAATCGTAGGCTTGGGAAATCCCGATAAACAATACGAAAAAACCTTTCATAATATGGGTTTTATTGCCGTAGGCGACGCGGCGGAGATTTTAGGCGTGAAGTTTAAAAAGAAAGAATGTGAAGCTTCCGTTGCCGAAGCATACGTAAACGGGGAGAAAGTCATTCTTGCCCGTCCTTTAACGTATATGAACAATTCGGGCAGGGCAGTGAAGCAACTTATGGCAAAATATAAAATTTCTCCCGAAAATCTACTCATAATCTACGACGATTACGACCTTCCCAAAGGCAAAGTCCGCATTCGCGCAAGCGGAAGCGCGGGAACGCATAACGGAATGCGTAGCGTGATAGGGGAAACGGGTCAGGCGAATTTTGCAAGAATTCGAATTGGGATTCGTGATGAAGAAGCGAATATTCCGATTGTCAACTACGTGCTTTCGGAAATCAAAAAAGAAGATTACGAACTTTTCGCGAACGCTTGTCAAAAAGCTGGGGAAGCTGCGGCAGAGTTTGCCAAAGGCTTAAACATTGAAAAGGTAATGGGAAAATTCAACTAAAAAATTTAGACGTAAGTGATTTAAAGGATTATGAAACGCAATTTTTTCAACTTTGAAAATTTAGGGGGCGAATACCCCTTATTCGCAGAAGAGATCCGCCGCGGCACGCCCACGGCGGTTTTCGGTGTTTCCGATTCCTTAAAATATTTGCTTGCGGGTTTAATTGATTATCCTGTTGTGTATATCACGGCGGATAGTATTTCCGCGAAAAAAGCGGCGGAAAATATCGCCGCATTGTCAGGCAAAAAGACGGAAGTTCTTGCGGCAAAGGACGAAGTTTTGCTATATAGAAAAGCGCTTTCCAAGGATTCGCTCTATCAAAGACTTCGCGGTATTTCTTCCCTGTATCAAGGCGGGGAAGTAACGGTTGCAGAGATTGACGCGCTCATTCAACTTTTTCCAAAAACCTTGCCCACGCTTACCTTTGAAGAGGGGGAAGAATTGGATTTTGTAAGCCTGCCTGCGTATCTTACGCAAATGGGCTATACGCGAAATTTCGAAGTGGAAACGCAGGGCGTGTTCGCGCTCCGCGGCGACATACTCGATATTTATCCCGTAGGCGAAGAAAACCCCGTGCGTGTGGACTTTTTTGGCGACACGGTTGAAAAAATCAAGCCGTACGATCTTGCAACGGGGGAGCGATTGCCTACTGTAAAGAAGCTTACGATTCTTTCGGCAACCGACGTGATCGTGTCAGAAAACGATCGTAATTGGGTGAAAAAGGCGTTAGATGCGAGCGTGAAAGGATTTAAAACTTCGGAAGCGTATGCGCGCGCAAGAGAGATTGCAGACGAGATATTATCGGAGGAACAAATAAGTTCTTCATTCGTGTTGCCGCTTCTTGAAAATACAACGGATTTCTTTTCTATATTACCTGAAAATGCCGTGCTTGTCTTTGACGAAGGAAAGTCGCTTTGGGATAAATTTAACGGACTTTATAAAGAACACGAAGAGCGGTTTCACCGCTTGCAAGCAGGCGGTGAAGCGTTTGATTTCACGCTTGGACAATATATAGAAAAAGATAAATTTTTAAGCGGTATTTTGGAGAAAAGACGGGTAGTTTTGCAAACGTTTACGGGCAATCCGTTCTTCTTTGAACCTTTAAAAATCTACAATTTCACCGCCACGCCGACAACAAAATATTTAAACGGCTTCCCTGCACTTTTAACGGATATAAAGAATTGGAAAAAGGGCGGCTATCGCGTACTTTTATATTGCGGTGACAACGCACGCGCGATTAAAATGACGGAAAATCTTGCCGAAGAATATATTTCCACCGTCAAGCTTTGTGATGATTTGACACAGCTGCAAGGCGTTTGCGTTTTGGAAGATAAACTGGATAAGGGTTTTGTGCTCCATTCCTGTAAAACTGCGGTAATCGGCGTAAACGACTTATATACCAAAGCACCCGATACAAGGCGCATACGTCGTAAGCGCGGCGATATGTTTTCCGCACCCGAAGTGGGGGATTTCGTCGTACACGAAACGCACGGTATCGGAAAGGTGCTCGGTACGAAGAAGATTGAAACGACGGATGGAACGAAAGAATATATCGCGCTTGCATATAAAGACGGGGATATGCTTTACGTGCCCGCCGAAAGCATGGACGTTTTGTCCAAATACGTAGGGGACAGTAACCCCAATTTAAGCAAGATTGGCGGCGCGGAATTCGAGCGGGTAAAATCGCGAGTGAAAGCGTCCCTTAAAAAACTTGCGTTCGATCTCAAACAACTCTATGCAGAGCGCACGGAAAAGAAAGGGTATCCTTTCCCTGAAAACGAAATTTTTATGCAAGAATTCGAAGAAGCGTTTGAACACGAACTCACGCCTGATCAAGCAAGCTCCGTTTCCGAAATCAAAGAAGACATGTGCTCGGATAAGGTGATGGATCGCCTGCTTTGCGGGGACGTAGGGTTTGGGAAAACGGAAGTTGCTTTTCGTGCGGTATATCTTTGCGCGCTTGCGGGCAAGCAGGCGGCGCTTATGTGTCCGAGTACGGTGCTTTGTAAACAACATTTTCAAACGGCAGAAGCACGTTTTGAACAGTTCGGGTTAAAGATTGCCGCACTCAACCGTTTCAATACCCCCAAAGAAACGGAAAAAATATTGCAAGGACTCGCCGACGGTTCGATTGATTTTGTAATCGGAACACACCGATTGTTGTCTAGCGACGTTAAATTTAAAAATCTTGGGTTGCTCGTATTGGACGAAGAACAACGCTTCGGGGTGGAGCATAAAGAGAAAATTAAGCATATCAGAAAAGATATTGATTGTCTTACTATGACGGCAACGCCCATTCCTCGAACGCTGCATATGTCCCTTTCGGGTATACGCGACATTTCCACCATTCACACGCCGCCCGTGGAGCGGTTACCCGTACAAACGTACGTGGTGGAAGAAACGGAAACGCTTATTCGCGACGCGTGCATACGCGAGCTTTCCCGCGGTGGGCAGGTATTTATTCTTTATAACAAGGTTGAAAGTATTTTCACGTTCGCGGCGTCCGTGCGGCGGATATTACCCGAAGCAACCGTTTCGGTGGTGCACGGTAGAATGGATAAAACGGCGCTTGAAAACGCCGTACTCGATTTTTATAGCGGGAAGTCGGATATTCTCGTAACGACGACGATTATTGAAAACGGCGTCGATCTGCCCAACGCCAACACGATTATCGTGATTGATAGCGATAGATTGGGGATTTCCCAACTTTATCAACTTAAAGGTCGGGTAGGCAGAAGTTCACGCCTTGCGCACGCATATTTTACGTATAAAGCCGAACGGGTAATGACGGATAACGCGGCGGCACGGCTTAAAGCGATTATGGAATTTACCGAACTTGGTTCGGGATATAAGCTCGCTATGCGTGATTTGGAAATTCGTGGTGCAGGGAACGTTTTAGGGGCAGAGCAACACGGACATATGGATAAAGTGGGCTACGAGCTGTATGCAAAGCTTTTGAAAGAAGAATTGACGGGAGAAAGTCATGTTTCTGCCGAGCTGGATATTCGCACGACGGCGTACATTTCCGAAAAATATATTGAATCGTCGGCGGGGCGGCTTGATACCTATAAGCAGATCGCCGAAATCTCTTCCATTTCCGATTATAAAAGGGTATACGCTTCTTTACAGGATACCTACGGCGCGCTTCCGCGCGCAGTGGAGAATTTAATGGTGATAGCCGTTTTGAAAAGTTACGCCGCTAAATTCAACGTTAAGAAAATCACGGTGGCAAAGGGCGTTGGATCGCTCGAATTTCCATCGCTTGAAAGTTTGGGGGATAAACGTGTGCAAGCCGCGCTTGATAAATACGCTTTAGAAACGCGCTTGAATATGACGGAAGCACCCGTGGTTGAGTTCTTTAAAGGTCGCGATGCGGCGGAATTGATGGCGCAAATGACAAAATTTTTGAAATTTGCCCGAACTTTTGAAAGTTTATAAGTAAAAACGTTTGCACTTTACGCAAAAATAGTTTATAATATAGATTGATAGCGTATGCGGCAGGGTAGAGAAGTTTGTTTTTTCGACTAGCCGATGGCGACAAATGCGATAATTATCGGAGTATTTTATGAACAAGAAAAACACATTGAAAAAGACGGTGGCTTTGCTTTTGAGTCTTGGACTCACCGTAGGAGCAACAGGTTGTAACTTTTTAGTTACCGATAACGAAGCCGATCTCAAACAGATCGTCGCGACGGTAAATATTACGGACAACCTTGAAAAGAGTGAAGATTACGCTTCCGTAAAAGCCGACGTGGAAGAATTGATTGCAAATAAAGGATTATCTACGGATATTCCCAAGCGCGATCTCGTTGCTTATTTCTTGAATGTAGGTATGGCGTACGTCAATAACTATGGTTATTCCTATGCAGATACCTTTAACATGCTAATGGACGGCTTGGTAAATAACAAGATTATGGCGCAGTTTGCGGTGGCGTATTATCTTAAGAACGGTTTCGGCGATAACGTAGCGGCAACGGCGGACGCTTGCTTGTCTTACGTTACGAACGGACAGAACGCGAAAGGGCTTTCGGAGGCGGAGAAATCGCTTTTGAAAGCGCATCCCGAAGTTCTTACCATGAAATATTTCCTTACGGAAAACGGCGCGGATGAAAAGGCGTATAACGAAGCTGTGTATAGTTTGAAAAAATCGCTCAACGATTCGCTTGATTCTGCGGAAAGCAGCCATATCAAAGCAGAAGATCATGAGCACTCGCACGAAGAAAGCCGTACCACTCCCACGAACGTAAATACGGCAACGGGAGAATATGTTCCCAGTGAATACGATATTTATACAGGTCGCAACGCACTCGATAGTTGCGGGGAGTATGAAAAGGTAGAAGGAAGTACGGCAACGACGAGAAAGAAAGCGTATAACACGTTCCTTTCCAACTTGCAAGGCTACGGCTTGGTTGCAGAAGACGAAAATACCGCGGTGATCACGGAATTGAATTATTACTATATGGAGCTTTCTTCTTCGCTTTCTCGCGCGCTTGTGAATAAATATCTCGACGCATTGAACGAAGAAGCGATTGAATCCCTTAAAGCGGATAACTATGCTTACGTGAACAATAAATACGAAGAGATAATGGCGGCACAAGGATATGCTTACACGAAAGATCCTGCGGCGTTTGAAACGGCGCTTGATAGTGTTTCCGACAATTCGTTCGTGCTTTACGGACAAAAAGGGTTCGGGTTTATTTACAACATCTTGTTGCCCTTCTCTGCAAGCCAAGAACAACAGTATGCGGCGGCAAAGAATAAGGGTTTAACGCAAGACGAAGTATTCAATGCGCGTAAATCAATCCTTGCCAAAGTGCAAGCGAAAGACCTGCGTACGGGTTGGTTCGGCGAAGATGAACATACGAATTATTCCTATGTAGCTGCGGAAAATTATTTTGATAACGAAAAAGCAAAGGGGACGGATACGTATTTGTTCTTCGAAAACAATATGACGAAAGCAGACGAATACGAATCTCTTAAGCAATATCTCGGCAAATATCCTTACAACGGTGAAGCGACGAAAAACGCCGACGGAGAGTGGGAATTTAAACCGAATAAGCTCGACGTAGACGGCTTCATTTTAGAAATGCAAAGCTATATCAACTATGCGGTAACCGGCGATGCAAAAAGCGGTATTGCAAGCGGTGCAAAAGACGAGAAGTATGAAGAGAACAGCAACGAAACGAAATATACGACGGACGGCGTAGTGGATTATAGCAAATTTATCTATTACACGGGTAAAGTAAACTTCACGACGAAACCCGACCGTTCACAATACTTCTATTCGGAAAACAACGATTCTTATGCGGCACTTTCCGCGGTGAACGAACTCATGTTTGCGTATAGCACTGACCCTGGTTGCTTGAATTCGTATATGGGTTACTTGGTTTCTCCTTACAAAACGGACTTCGTTCCCGAATTTGAATACGCGGCGCAATATGCTGTAAAACAGGGCGTAGGCACGTATGTAGTTGCACCTTCCGATTACGGTTGGCATATCATTTACGTAACATTCGTGTATGAGACAGACGGCGACGTATACGGCGGTTTCAAAGCTGAAGACGTGGAGAAAGAGGGCACGTTCTCCAATCTCTTCTACGAATCCTTGAAGTCGACTTCGGCAACGAATTATACAACGGACGCGCAGAACGCGGTTTTGAACGAATATAAGACGTCCGGAACGCGCTTTGTTTCTCGCTATCAAGATCTTCTTGATCTGGATGCGTAAGCGTTAACGAAAGATAATAGAAATCCCGACTGCCCTTGCGGTCGGGATTTTTAAATTTAAAAGGTTTTTATGGAAAGAATTAAATTATCCGAACATTTTAATTACAGTCGTTTATTTCGATTTGTTCTACCGTCCGTGGTCATGATGGTGTTCGTATCAATCTATGGTATCGTGGACGGTTTTTTCGTGTCTAATTACGCGGGCGAAACCCAGTTTGCAGCACTCAATCTCATTTTTCCTTTGATTATGATCTTGGGCTCGGTGGGCTTTATGCTCGGCACAGGTGGAAATGCCGTTGTATCCAAAGCGCTCGGTGAAGGCGACGAAAAAAAGGCGAATTGCATTTTTTCAATGTTGATTTACGTAACGGTGGCATTCGGTCTAGTGCTTGCTGTAATAGGGATAGTAATCGCGCCACATGTAGCAAGGTGGTTTTCGGCAAATGAAGAAGGGCTAACGGCTAGCGAAAAAGAAACGCTTATCGAATATTGCACCATTTATGCGCGTATTATACTTGCTGTGTTACCCGCGTTTATGTTGCAAAATGCATTTCAAGGATTTTTCGTTACGGCGGAAAAGCCCCGCCTTGGCTTATACGTAACGATAGCGGCGGGTTTGGGCAACGTACTTTTCGATGCTTTGTTTGTAGCGGTATTTGGTTGGGGACTTGTCGGTGCAGCGCTTGCAACGGCGCTCAATCAAGTCGTCGGGGGAATTGTTCCAATTATATATTTCGCACGAAAAAACGATAGCTTATTAAGGTTAGGGAAAACGTCGTTCGACGGAAAAGTGCTTGTAAAAGTTTGTGTAAACGGGCTTTCGGAACTTATGACGAACATTTCACTTTCCGTGGTTACCATTTTCTATAACGCGCAGCTAATGCGTTTGATCGGGATTACGGGTGTTTCTGCTTACGGTGTTATGCAATATATTGGCTTCATTTTTATCGGTGTGTTTTTAGGTTATGCCGTAGGAAGCGCGCCTATTATCGGGTATCATTTCGGGGCACAGAACGAAAATGAATTGAAAAATATTTTCAAGAAAAGCCTTATTATTATGATTGCCTGCGGTTTGATGATGACGGCGATCGCGTTTATTTTTGCAAAGCCACTTTCGAGTATTTTTGTTGGCTATGATCCTGAGCTTTTGGAATTGACAGCACACGGTATGCGAATATATGCGCTTTGCTTCGTGTTTTGCGGTGTGAACATCTTTGCTTCGGCGTTTTTCACTGCGTTATCCAATGGTGGTATTTCTCTTTTGATTTCTTTTTCGCGAACGTTTGTCTGTCAAATCGTTGCCGTACTTGTATTGCCTGTGTTTTTCAACGTAAACGGCGTGTGGGCGTCGTTGGTTGTTTCTGAATGCGTAACGTTAATTTTAACGATTGCTTTGTTTGTGGTGGAAAGGAAACGTTATCATTACGTATAATTAAGAATTCTCAATGAAATTATTGTTTGTTGTTTTTTTAGTTGACAAACCTTTTTGAAAGGATTATAATAATAAAGTTCGAAATCAAAACTTTTGAAATATTATCACCAAAAGAAGGTACATATACGTATGAAGAAGTTTTCTAACAAATGGGTGTGCGCGGCAATTCCTGCGCTATTGCTTCATTGTAGCATTGGTACGGTGTATTGTTGGTCGCTTTTTTCCGCGCCGATTGCGAAAATTTTCACAGAAAGTGGCATCAATGCAGATGCGCTCGGTTGGGCGTTCTCGCTTGCGATTTTTTTCTTGGGAATGAGCGCTGCCTTTCTCGGCGATTTTGTGGAAAAGGATATTCACAAAGCAAGTTTAATCGCAACGATTTGTTTTGCCGTCGGCGTTGTTGGAACGGGTATTGCTCTCCGTTTGCAAAGCGTATTGCTTGTAATTTTATTCTACGGTGTGATTATGGGTATCGGCTTAGGGCTGGGGTATCTTTCACCTGTTAAAACGCTTATGCTCTGGTTTAGCAACAATAAGGGTTTGGCAACGGGGCTTGCCGTGGCAGGGTTTGGTGCGGCAAAAATGATTTTCTCGCCCATTATCACGGCTTTGATTGGTGCAATCGGCGTAGAAAGCACTTTATACGTGCTTGCCGCGGTTTGGTTTGTGATGATGTTTGTTGGACATTTGCTTCTTAAAAAGCCCGATGGGTGGGTAGAGCCGCATGCAAAGTTTGAAATCAAAGAGTTTTTTAAACGCTTCAAGATTTTTCTTGATCCGAAATTTATCGGAATTTGGCTCGTGTTCTATTTAAATATTACCTGTGGACTTGCGCTCATTCACTGTGAAAGTGAAATTTATGAAATTCTTGGGCTTGCTTCGTTTGCGGGTGTACTTTGCACGGTAACGGGCTTCTTTAACTCTGCAGGACGTCTTGGGTATTCCGCCGTGGGCGATCGTTTAAAAGATAGAAACACCGTTTATAAAATTATTTTCATTAGTGAATTGGCGCTTACCGCAATTGCAATGCTTACGGGCGCAATTCAAAATGAAATTGCTTGGATTTGTATTATTTTACTTGTCGTGGTTAATCTCGGCTATGGTGGCGGTTTCTCCAATTTGCCGACTCTGCTTTCCGATGTTTATGGTATGGGTAAAATTTCATCTATTCACGGTATTGCGCTTTCGGCGTGGGCAATGGCAGGCTTAACGGGAAATCAAGTGGCGAGCCTGATTGTGAAAAATTCGGCAACGCAAATTGCAGGCTATCAAAATATACTCTATTTTACGTTGGCGCTTTACGCAGCTGCTTTGATAATTGATTTCCTGCTCATACGCAACAAGCGTGCGAAGAAAACGGAAGACGCGTAATACGTACCTACACACGAAAAAGGATAACGAAAAATTTTCGTTATCCTTTTATGGTATCTAAAAAACTTTTGTGAAGAGTGATAAAACGGAACACTTTTACAAGAAATTATTTTTTTTCCGTTTTATAATCGAAAACGTCGGTAAAGACCTTAGATTTGGAAGCTTTCATCACGCCGCGAATGAAAAATAAACCTTTTACGGGCATAATTTTCGTTGTAAGATTCATGAGTTTCGCATCCCATCCAACGACGGCGCGGCGTTTCTTTTTTAAGATTTTTTTTGCAATCTTTTTCGCCATTTTGTGCGCAGGCATAGCGATTAGATTTAACGCGCTATTTTTCGTGTTTTTATCGCCGCTAAATAAATCGGTTGCCGTTGTGCCCGGGCAAATGAGTCCCACGTATTTTTTACCTTTTTCTTCCATGGCAAGCGCTTCGGTGTAGCTTTTCACCGCTGCTTTGCTCGCCGAATAAGCGGCAGTTCCCGCAACGGTACAAAGCGCGGCGGAGGAAGCGATATTGACAATCGCGGGTTTGATTTTCTTGTTTGCGATAAGAATGGGGGAAAGTGCGGTTACGGCGTATACGATTGAAAAATAATTCGTTTGCATAATCCGCTCGAACGTTTCGGGCGACGTGTGTAAAGCGGTGTTAAAAGTGGGGAATGCGCCCGCATTGTTGATTAAAAGAAGCGGGGAGATATTTTTTTCAATAAGCCGCGTTTTAAATTGTTCCCATTCTTCGCGTTTGCTTACGTCGAAAAGCGCGTGATCAAAACTCTCGGCGTTTTGGCCGAGTTCTGTTTTCAAAGAAAGCATTTTTTCTTCGTTTCTGCCGATTCCGAGCACTTTTGCGCCGAAACTTTGGATGAAAATTTTACAAAGCTCTCTGCCGATACCGCTCGACGCGCCCGAAAGCACAATCCATTCACCTTTTAACCAATTCTTCATATGCATATTATAACACGCAAAAATTCGTTTGTCAACCGCTCGGTGGGAGTGAAACAATTGAATAAAAATTTTCGAAAATTTATAATAAAACATGGCGAAAAATCGTTGACAAATAAAAAAGAAAAGTATATAATAGTTAATGTTTGTGGGGATATGGCTCAGTTGGTAGAGCGCCTCGTTCGCAACGAGGAGGCCAGCGGTTCGAATCCGCTTATCTCCACCAACATATGGACGATTAGCTCAGCTGGTAGAGCAATTGACTCTTAATCAATGGGCCCAGGGTTCGAGCCCCTGATCGTCCACCAAACAAAAAGCACGCCATAGGCGTGCTTTTTTGTTGGTGGGAAGGGACGAGAACCCTGGTTCGCGCGAGCCGTAGGCGAAGCTCTCCGAGAGGACTCCGCTTGCGGAGTATCGGAGATACTCTGATCGTCCACCAAACAAAAAGCACGCGGTGAGCGTGTTTTTTGTTTTATAAAATTATCCCCGCAGGTAAAAACCTGCGGGGATTGAATTTGTAGCAATTAAAATTACGCTTCTTCAAATTGATTTTCCAAAAACCGTTTCACGTCGTAGCCTTGGCGGTAAATGAGATAGGTCGTTACGTTGGGAGCGGTAAAATCTTTTAAAGGCACTTCTTCCAACGTACCATTTTCCAATTGTTCTTTCACAAGTTTATAAGGCAAGAAAGAATAGCCAAGTCCCTTTTCTAAATAGGGGATAATCTTCGAGGAATTATCCACATCCAAACGGAATACATGATTTTTCGGGAAGAGCGAACGAATAAATACGCCTGCTTCGCTCAATGTGAAATCGCACATAAGATAGGGCAGTTTTGCAAGTTGTGATTTTGTTATGCCGTCTTTATATCCATTGTTACCCTTTCCACAAACGAGAACCACGCGATCGGTGTCGAAGACGTTGCAAGCATAACCGATCCGTTTTAAAGGTACTGCGGAAAAGACCATATCAAGCATATTATCTTGCAGCTGCTGAATAAGATCAAGCGAATGTCCAAGCATGACTTTGATAGACGTAATCGTATTGTCTTTTAAACACTCGTCAACGAGCGGCTTAACGTACGTTTCGTAGGTAGCGTTAATCGCGCCGATCAAAAACTTACGGCTATGGGAAGAGAGCGCGTTCATTTCTTCAATCGAAGTATCTTGCAATTCAAGGATACGTTCCGCATAGCGCAAGAAAATTTCTCCTGCTTCCGTAAGCGATACCGTTTTTGAACCGCGAGAGAAGAGCCGCTTGCCAACTTCCTTTTCCAATTCGCTAATACGATTGGTAACCGTCGATTGCGCAATGAAAAGCTGCTCCGCCGCCAAAGTGAAGTTCTTTACCTTCGATAAATAAATAAATGTTTTGAGTTCTTCTGTGTTCATAGAAAAAATTGATTATCCTTATCGTTTCTATCTATTACTTAAATTATACAGTGAAATTTATAAAAAAGCAACTAAAAAGAAGCAGTTATGATAAAAAATACGAATTTTTTCCTATTTTTCTATTTTTTAGCGTGTTAGATTGACAAAAAAGACCGAAAAGAGTATACTAAATAAAAAACAATACGAGGCGTTTATGCAGACGGAAGAGATCAAAAAGAAAGTACGGGAAATTAAAACGAAGCTTGCGGGCGGAAATGCATTAGGCGAGCGTATAACGTTGGTGGCGGCTACGAAAATGCAAACCGTAGAAGCGATAAACGCGGCGATAAATGCAGGTGTAGACGCCGTGGCGGAAAACAAAGCGCAAGAATTTCGCGATAAAAACGAGTTTGTCTTGCCTTGTCCGCGGCATTTTATCGGACATTTGCAAACCAATAAAGTGAAGTATCTCGTAGGCAAAGTCGAATTGTTCCATTCTTGCGATCGGGACGAGCTTGCTGGGGAAATCGCACGACTTTCTTTAAAACAAGACATTGTTTCTAACGTACTTATACAGGTAAATATCGGAAGCGAGTTAACGAAAGGCGGATATTCATATGAAGAAGCAGAAAACGCTTTTTTACGTTTATCCAAAACGAACGGCTTATGCGTAAAAGGCTTTATGGCAATGTTGCCCGAATCAAACGATACAAGCCTTCTTCGAGTACTTACAAGAAAGATGCGTTTGCTTTTTGAATGGGCAAAAGAGCGTTCTTTGGGCGTGGAGCATTTATCTATGGGAATGAGCGGGGATTATGCGCTGTGCGTGGAAGAAGGAAGCAATATGATACGGCTCGGTTCGACTATTTTCGGGACAAGAAATTATTAAGAGAGATATTGGGGAAAGGAAAATGAAAAAAGAGAACTATACGGGCGGCTACGCATTTATAACGGGCGCGACAGGGGGACTTGGGAAAGCGTTTGCGTTTGCTTTAGCGAAGCGGAAATGTAAATTGATTTTAACGGGTAGAAGCGAAGAAAAACTAATCGCGTTAAAAAATGAATTGTTGGAAAACTTTGCGCTCACGGACGTGGCAATTTTTGCTGCCGACTTATCGGACGAAGGGGGCAGGTACGAGATGATTGAAAAAATACGGGCGGCAGGTTATAAAATACGTTTGCTTGTGAATGCGGCAGGCGTGGACGTGCAAAAGCCTTTTGAGGAGTACACGCAAAAAAAGATAGCCTTTCAATGTCGCGTAAATTTTGAAGCTGCCGTTGCCCTTTGTCATTTTGCGATTGACTGCCGAGCAGAACGCTTGGAAATGATTAACGTTTCAAGCGTTTCGGGAATTTATCCTATGCCCTATTTTGCAATTTATAGCGCGAGCAAAGCCGCGCTCACGTCTTTTTCCGTTGCGCTAAGGGAAGAGCTCAAAGGTAAAAACGCGGCGGTTACGGCAATACTCCCCGGCGCAATGCCCACGCGTGACGATATAAAAGAACAAATTAAAGGGCAGGGGCTTTGGGGCAGGCTCGCCGTAAAATCCCCGCAAGCGGTCGCCGAATACGCCTTAAAAGCCGTGCAAAAAAACAAAAAGAAAGCGATTGTCGGGTTTTGGAATAAAGCAATGCGCTTAGGAACGGCGCTTTTGCCGCAAGGCTTAAAACTCAAATTTATAGCAAAACGTTGGAGTAAAATTAAAAAGGACGCTTTTTAAGCGAAAATTTTTTGAAAATCAAAAAGAAAAATAAAAAGGGGCGTTGAAATTCTTGACAAACGCACCTTTTTTATGTATAATCGATTTAACAAATCAATTAACATATTTTAATCGAAAAATAAAATGCAGAAAGGAGAAGCAGTATGATTGAATTAAATCCTTCGAGTAATTTATTAGAACAAGATCCATATGAATACGAATTACAGGACGTGCCGCAGGCGCAATTATTCCGTGATATTTATCCGTATGACGAAATTCCCAAAACGCCGTTTAACCACCGCCGCGTGCCTATGAATATGCCCAAAGAAATTTGGCTCACAGACACGACGTTCCGTGACGGGCAACAATCGCGTGCGCCGTATACGGCAAAACAAATGGTGGACATTTATAAAATGCTCGCGCGTCTTGGCGGTCCAAAAGGGATTATTCGGCAAAGTGAGTTTTTTGTATATACCAAAAAAGATAGACAAGCGCTTGAAGAATGTATGGCGCTTGGTTATAAATTCCCCGAGATCACCACGTGGATTCGTGCCAAAAAAGAAGATTTCGAGCTTGTGCACGATATTGGGATTAAAGAAACGGGGATTCTCGTAAGCTGCTCTGATTATCATATTTTTAAAAAATTAAATATGACGAGAAAGCAGGCGTACGACCATTATTTATCCGTTGTCCAGGAAGCTTTTGAAGCGGGGATTGCACCCCGTTGCCATCTGGAAGATTTAACGCGTGCCGATTTCTACGGCTTTGTGGTTCCGTTTGTGAATAAGCTAATCGAGCTTTCTAATGAAGCGAAAATCCCCGTTCGTATCCGTATGTGCGACACAATGGGCTACGGCTTGCCGTTCACGGGCACGGCGCTTCCTAGAAGCGTTCCAGGGATTGTTTACGGTTTGCACCACTATTCGGACGTTACTTCCGAAATGCTCGAATGGCACGGTCATAACGATTTCTATATGGGCGTTGCGAACGCGGTAAGCGCGTGGTTATACGGCGCAAGCGGCATCAACTGTTCCCTTTTGGGGATCGGCGAGCGCACGGGCAACGTGCCGCTTGAAGCGATGGTTATGCAGTATGCTTCCTTGCGTGGAACGTTGGACGGTATGGACACGACTGCTATCACGGATATTGCAGACTATTTCAAAAAAGAACTCGGTTATGATATACCGCCGATGACGCCGTTTGTAGGAAGCGCGTTCAATCTGACAAGGGCGGGCGTGCACGCAGACGGTATGATGAAAGATGCGGAAATTTATAACATTTTCAACACGGAAAAGATTTTGAAACGCCCTGCGGAAGTTTCCATTTCGAACACGTCGGGTTTGGCGGGAATTGCGTATTGGATCAATAAGCATTTCAATTTACCTACGGAAAAGCAGGTAGGAAAACAAGATTGGATTGTGCAAGCAATGAAAGAAAAGATAGACGAGCTTTACGCCGACGGCAGAACGACGGTTATGGGTGAGAGTGAATTGGAACAACTTTTCCGCTCGTATAGCAAAGACGGGCGTTGCAAACTGAATTGGTTTGATTTATAAGGAGTGAGCATGGGTTATACGATTGCACAAAAAATAATCAAAAATCATCTCGTTTGCGGAGAGATGATTGCAGGCGAAGAAATTGGGTTAAAAATCGATCAAACGCTTACGCAAGATGCCACGGGTACGATGGCGTATTTGCAATTTGAAGCTATGGGTATCGATCGAGTGAAAACGGAGTTATCCGTGGCGTATATCGACCACAATACCCTGCAAGCGGGTTTTGAAAATGCCGACGATCACCGTTATATCCAAACGGTAACGAAAAAGCACGGCATACGCTTTTCTCGCCCCGGGAATGGGATTTGTCATCAAGTACATTTAGAACGTTTTTCTAAGCCCGGGAAAACGTTAATCGGTTCGGATTCGCATACGCCTACGGCGGGCGGTATCGGTATGCTCGGTATGGGCGCAGGCGGGTTAGACGTTGCCGTTGCTATGGGCGGGGGAACGTATTACATAACCATGCCCAAAATGATTAAAATTAATCTCGTCGGAAAGCTTTCCGATTACGTGGGCGCAAAGGACGTCATTTTAGAAGTATTGCGCATTTTAGGCGTGAAAGGGGGTGTGGGCGCGATTGTGGAATATGGCGGCGAGGGCGTGAAAACGCTTTCCGTACCCCAACGCGCAACGATTACGAACATGGGCGCAGAGCTTGGCGCAACGAGTTCGATTTTTCCTTCGGATGAAGTGACGAGAGCGTTTTTGAAAGCGGAAGGGAGAGAAGACGATTTTGTTGCGCTTTCTTCCGATCAGGACGCAGTTTACGACGCGGAATATACGATTGATCTTTGTTCGTTAAAGCCGCTTGCCGCTTGTCCGCATAGTCCTGATAACGTAAAAAACGTATCCAAGCTTTCGGGAATGAAAATCAATCAAGTTTGTATTGGTTCTTGCACCAATTCGTCGATGCAGGATATGCTTACAGTCGCGGCTATGTTAAAAGGAAAAACGGTACATCCTGACGTAAGCCTTTCCATTTCTCCCGGTTCAAAACAAGTGTATACAATGCTTGCAGAATGTGGTGCACTTGCCGATTTAATCAACGCGGGCGCGCGGATTTTGGAATGTGCGTGCGGACCTTGTATCGGTATGGGTTTCTCGCCACAATCGGCGGGGGTGAGCTTGCGCACGTTCAATAGAAACTTCCTTGCAAGAAGTGGGACGGCGGATGCGCAGGTGTATTTGATTTCGCCTGAAACGGCGGCAGCTTCCGCGGTGGCGGGAGTATTTACCGATCCCACGACGCTTCAAAAAGCGCCTGCCTTTGAAATGCCTACGACGTTCAAAATCAACGACAATCTAATCGAAATGCCTGCAAAGGCGGAAGATATGGAAAGCGTTACGGTGGAACGTGGTCCGAACATTAAGCCCATTCCCGTAGGGAAAGCGCCCGATCAGAATTTGAAATGCGAGTTGATTTTAAAGGTGGGCGACGATATTACAACCGACCATATTATGCCCGCGGGAACGAAAGTATTGCCGTATCGCTCCAACGTTCCCAAACTGTCCGAATTTTGCTTCACCGTTTGCGATAAGGATTTTCCTGAGCGTGCGAAAGCGAAAGGAGGCGGTGTGATTTTGGGCGGCTCAAATTACGGTCAAGGCTCTTCGAGAGAACACGCCGCGCTCGTACCTTTGTATTTGGGGATAAAAGCGGTGGTTGCGAAAAGTTTTGCGCGCATACACGTTGCGAATTTAATTAATTTCGGTATTGTGCCTATGACACTCAACAATCCTGACGATTACGATTGTTTTAAGGAAGGTGACGAAATTGAGATTGTAGGTTTTGCGGACGCGGTTGCAAAAAAAGACGAAGCGATTTTGAAAAATAAAACGAACGGTAAAACGGCAAGTTTGAAGCTTGCGTTGTCCGCGCGGCAAAGAGAAATTTTGCTTGCGGGCGGCAGATTGAATTATACGAAACAGGAGAAGAAATAAGATGGAAAAAGCAGAATATAAAGAGCAGCTCGACGTGGCTTGCGAAAAATTTAGGAAATTGATGTCCGATCAACTTGAAAGAGTCGAGGATATGAAATCGCAAGGCGATTTCGTGGATTATTCCAAACTCGATACGATTAAAATCGGCGTTTGCGGTGGGGACGGGATTGGTCCGATTATTTCCGCACAAGCAAAAAAAGTGTTGGAATTCATCTTGGCGGATCTTGTCAAAGCGGGAAAAGTGGAATTTAAAACGATTGAAGGGCTTACGATTGAAAACCGTATCGCCAAAGGCAAAGCAATTCCCGACGACGTGATGGCAGAGCTTAAAGCTTGTCATATCATTTTAAAAGGACCGACCACGACACCGCAAAAGGGAAGCGGTATGCCGAATATCGAATCGGCGAACGTAGCAATGCGAAAGGCGCTCGATTTATTCGCGAATATCCGTCCTGTTAAAGTGCCCGAAGAAGGTATCAACTGGACGATTTTCCGCGAAAACACGGAAGGCGGGTATGCGATTGGTTCGTCGGGATTTAATATCACGGACGATCTTGCCGTTGATTTTACCGTAACGACGAAACAGGGGTCAGACCGTATCGCACGGCTTGCTTACGATTACGCGAAAAAGAATGCTTTTAAACGGGTTTCGCTCGTAACGAAAGCGAACGTAATTAAAACGACGGACGGCAATTTCTTAGAAGATTGTCATAAAGTCGGGGATTTGTATCCCGAGATCACGACGGACGAATGGTACGCGGATATTATGACGGCGAAGCTTGTCGATAAAAAACGCCGCCGTGATTTTCAAGTGTTGTTACTACCCAATCTTTACGGGGATATTATCTCGGACGAAGCGGCGGAATTCCAAGGCGGCGTCGGCACAGCAGGCTGCGCGAATATTGGTAAAAAATACGCTATGTTCGAAGCGATTCACGGCAGTGCGCCTCGTATGATTACCGAAGGAAGGGGCAAATATGCAGATCCTTGTTCCATGCTTCGTGCTTGCGTTATGCTTCTTTCACATATTGGATTGCAGGATAGGGCGGATAAGCTCGAACGCGCGCTTGATATTTGTTCTTTTGAAGAAAAGAAATACGTAATTACAGGTAGAGATACGGGTGCAACCTGCGACGAATTCGGCGCATACGTAATGGAAACCTTGCAAAAAATTGTATAACCAGAAAAAAGCTCCTTTTTTTGAAAGGAGCTTTTTTGTTGGAAAACGCTTTACAGGATATTTTTTTTATGCTATAATAAAAAATAGAGGACGTAAAATATATGAGATATACCCTGCAATCAAGCAAATACGTATTAAAAAATTTCATTTATATTTTTCCGTTTGCCGTGATTCCCGCGTTGTTTTTGTCCTTTTCTACGGATGAGGAGGCAATGATCGCCGTGCTCGAAAATTTCTTTTCGGGTAAGATTGGCGCATGGAATTTCTCCAATCTTTTCCGCGCGGTCTCTGTGTTGAATTTCGCTTCTTGGGAAGCGATCGCGTTCGGTTTTGTCGGGATTGTGGCGATCGTGCTTTGCGTTTCGCTTATGATGGCACTTATGGAAAAACATATGCGGATAGGAAAACGTACCTTTAACGGTATCTTTTCCAAACTCAATGATAATTTCTTGTCTACGAGCGGCTACGCAGTTTTGTTGTTGGCGATCTACGAATTGTGGTCGCTCATTACGGCGGCACTTTTATCGTTCGCGGCTATTATCCCAATCCCCGTGCTTGCATACTTTTTTGCAATAGTTGTCTTTTTATCGACGCATTTTGCGCTTCTTTATTTGATCAATATAATCTATTTGTGGCTACCATGTATGCAAATAACGGGCTTTAAAGCTGCGGAAGCGCTCTATTATTCCAACCAACTCGCCGCGTCCGTAAGGTGGCGTATTCTGCTTGGTCAGGCGGTGTCTTTATTTGTGATGGACGCGCTCATCTATCTTTGCGTTTTGTTTGCGCCCAATCCCTTCGTTTTCACCCTTCTTACAACGCTGCTTTATGCGTTCGTAATTCTGATTTATTGCGTGCGTATGCAGATTGCTTATTTTGATCTGGATCATATCGAACGCGCGGACGTTAAAAAATATTACTAAAGTCAAATCCCAAAAGGAGAAATTTTATGCTTTTTAGAAACAGTATCCGCTTGTTAATGGAGAATTTTAAAAACGTTTATAAAATTTTATTGTATAAATTGATTGTTGGGGTTGTTGCGGGCGCATTATGCGTAGCAATGATTCTACCGCAACTTTTGGAGCTTTTGAATAGTGCACCTATGCAAGATTTAATTGCGGGAGCGAAGTTATTCTTTAGAGCGTTGCTTTCGGCAGATGCTACGCAGCTGGGTGTTGTTAAAGAAGAAATTTTTGGGGATCAAGGCGCGTTGCACCGTTTTGCGGATCTGCTTTTATCTCGCACAACGGGTATTGTTTTAGCAACGATTGGGTGCGTGATCGTTTATTTATTAAAACGCTTTACCGATACACTTTGCTATTTTGCAGTAGGGGGTGTATTGAGCGACAGAATGTCTACGTATGCGGAAACACCGCTTGCCACGGCATATATAAAAAACGTCGGCAAGGCATGTCGATACGCACTTTTATACGTGCCCGTTGCGTTTGCTTTTGAAGCGGTCGCACTTGCGCTTTGTTATCTTGCGATTCGCTTTGTGAGCATTTTAGGTGCGCTTTTCCTGTCCGTAACGATAATCGTACTTGCGCAGGCTTTGAAATTCACGTTCACGGGGCGTTGGATGCCCGCTATGATTACGGACGGTTCGCGGCTTCGCGATTCTCTTCGCTATGCAGATAAAACAGAGCGCAAGCAACGCTCAAAAATGTTTTCGACGTATTTGGTTAGCGTATACGGTGTTTTGATTGTGAATGTGATTGCGGCGATTTGTACGTTTGGAAGCGCGTTGATTATCACTGTTCCCGCTTCGTATTTTCTGTTTATTTGCGAACAGTTTACGCATTACTACACGATAAAAGGTAAAAAATATTTCATCACTTATGAGCGTATTGCGAGCAATCCCGATCGGGGCGATCGCGAGCATTTCTTCGATTATATTGACGAAACAAAAGCAGATAAATAATCAAGATAAACAAAAAAGGAGAGAAAATGGACTATCGCAAAAACTACGAAAACTGGTTAAACAATCCTGCGCTTTGCGCGGAAGGGAAAAACGAGCTTGCGGCGATCGCTGGCGACGAAAAGGCAATCGAATATCGTTTCGGCGGTGAAATGGAATTCGGCACGGCAGGTATGCGTGGCGTGATCGGTTACGGTATCAATATGATGAACATTTATACCGTTATGCGCGCAACGCAAGGTCTTTGCGAGTGGATAAAAACGCTTGGAAAAGCAGAAATGGACCGCGGAGTCGTGATTTCCTACGATACGCGTAGAAAATCCGAAGAGTTTGCCAAAGCGGCGGCGAGTGTGCTTGCGAAAAACGGGATTAAGGCGTATTTGTTTGACGACGTACACCCCGTGCCCATGCTTTCCTATGCGGTGCGCTATCTGAAAACGGTGGCGGGTATTATGATTACGGCAAGCCATAACCCTAAGGAATATAACGGGTATAAGGTATACGGAGAAGACGGCGCGCAAATGTCGCCTGATGACACGGCGAAAGTCGTTTCGTATATCGAACAAATCACGGATTATTTATCGGTAAAAGGAGAAGAAAACAGTCCTTTGATTGTGCCCGTGCCTAAAAAGCTCGACGACGATTATATCCAAGAACTCTCTAAACTCACCCTTTCCAAAGAAGCGGTGGAAAAATGCGGCGCAAATTTGAAACTTGTCTATACGCCCGTACACGGAAGCGGATACGTACCCGTTACACGCATTTTAAAAAAGCTTGGTATTAACACCACAGTCGTGGAAGAACAAACGACGAAAGATACGGAGTTTTCGACGGTTAAAGTGCCTAATCCCGAATTTAAAGAAACGCTTTCTATGGGCATTGCTCTTGCAAATAAAATCAATGCGGACGTAGTGTTTGGCACAGACCCCGATTCCGACCGTTTGGGCGTTGCGCTCAAAAATGAAGCGGACGAATTTGTTGCGCTTTCGGGAAATCAAGTGGGGATTTTGTTGCTTGATTATATTTTGACTCGCCTTTCCGAAGATAACAAAATGCCGAAGAATGCGGCGGTTGTAAAATCTTTTGTTACTACGGGTATGGCAAAAGCACTTTGCGACGATTACGGCGTAACCCTTTACGAAACGCCCGTCGGCTTCAAATTTATCGGCGAAAAAATCAAAGAATGGGAGCGCAATCATAAGCATACGTATATCTTCGGCTTCGAAGAATCGTGCGGATATTTGCGCGGTACGCACGCAAGAGATAAGGACGCGGTCGTGGCTTCCATGCTTTGCGCGGAAATGGTTTGTTATTATACGTATATCGGCAAGACGGTGTATGGAAGATTGCAGGAAATCTATCAAAAGTACGGCTTCGTGCTTGATAAGAACGTCTCAATTCAGTATTCGGGGTTGAACGCTATGAAAGAAATGAGTGCGGTCGTGGACGGTTTAAAGAGTTTAAAACCCACTGATTTTGCGGGTGAAAAGGTAGAAGCTGTTCGAGATTATAGCGCGGCAAAACGTTTCGTTTACGCAAGCGGTGAAACGCAGGAGATGGATATTCCCAAATGCAACTGCGTATATTACGAGCTTGCAGGCGGTTCGTTCGTTTGCGTGCGCCCGTCGGGAACAGAGCCTAAACTGAAAATTTATTATTCGATTAAAGCGAAAGACGAAGATGCGGCAAATGAAAAACTTGCGCAAATGCAAATTTCGGTAAACACGCTTTTGGAAAGCGTAAAAAAATAAAGGGAAGTATCAACCCCGTGAAAATTTTATTTTTCGGTGATTCAATCACAGACGCGAACAGAAATAGAGAAGGGGATTTCAATTTAAGTAACTACGGTTTGGGTTACGTCCGTTCGGTGGCAGGAACGCTTATGCATAAAGCGCCCGATAAATACGAAATCATCAATCGCGGTATTAGCGGAAACCGTGTCGTGGATTTATATTCGCGTATCAAAATCGATTGTTGGAATTTAGAGCCAGACGTGTTGAATGTTTTAATCGGCGTGAATGATGTATGGCACGAAATTGCCGCGAAGAACGGCGTGGAAATCGGTCGTTTTGAGAACGTATATCGTATAATGTTGAAAGAAACGAAAGAAAGACTTCCAAACACGAGAATTATTCTTTGCGAACCGTTTATTTTAAAAGGCAAAGCAACGCAAGAGAAATACGACGAATTTTTAGCGGTGAAAGGATATGCGAAAATCGTGAAAAAGCTTGCGGAAGAATTTAATTGTTGCTTCTTACCCTTACAAGAAAAAATCGACGCTTTTGCAGAGAAATACGGCGTCGAAGCTTGTCTTACCGACGGGGTGCATCCTGCAGTTGGCGGTGCGCAACTGATAGCGGACGAATGGTTAAAGCTGTTTAAAGAACAAATCGATAAATAAGAAGAAAATCGCGCAATGATTTGCGCGATTTTTCACTTTATGCTTGTTTTATATTCCCGCGGAGTCATACCCGTATGGCGTTTGAATACAAGACTGAAATGGGAGACGGAATCAAAATATAGCTTGTTGGATATATCGGAAAAAGAATTGCCTCGTCGAATTAACTTTTTTGCTTCGTCGATTTTTAATTTTAAGTAAGTTTGATAAATACTCATACCCGTTTTTTGCTTAAAGAAAGAGCAAAGGCGGGTTTTTCCGTAGTGTAGCTTGGCGCACAAATCGTCCAGAGCTAAGGTGTCGTATACACGGGAAGATAAAAAACAAACAATCTCGTCTTGTAAATCGCTTGAAGAAGTGATTTGCGAAACAAAAAATTCCTGCGGATAACTTTGGTTGTTCGCTTGGCGGAGCATATAAATAAGCAAAAGTTCTAATTGGTTTTTTAAAACTTGCTCACCGCCGAGATTTGGGTTTTCTTTTAGTTCGAGCTTGTTCAAATCAGGGTCAAAATCGGGGATTTTAAACGTTTCCATTGCTTCGGACATCACGTTTTGCAGTAAATAACGGTATTTATCGGGTACAGGGTATGTCTTATTATTAAAATAAGACATACATTCCGAACGACATTCAAAGGAAATAATAAAAATATTCGCTTCTTCGCCGTGACATTCCACGCGGTGGGTTTGATTTGGTTGAATAAACGCCATTTCGCCTTGTTTTAAAAGCGTTTTCGCGCCGTCTTTTATGATATAAAAATCCTTTTTGTCGGCATATAAAATTTCCCAAAAATCATGCTCTTCTTCTTTAGATACATAATTTTTTTCCGGCTCTTGATAATGAATCGTAACGATTTTCTGCACGTTTAGAAAATTGGAAATCCTATGTCTGTAAAATTTTTCATTTTTTATTGAGTTTTTCATAGTAGCGATAGTATATCACTTTTTTTTGGATTTGTAAAATCTTTCGCGGTAAAATTTGTGAAATATTTTATAAAAAACAAGAAAGAATTTCTATTGAAATTTAGAGAACTCGTAGTATAATAGATTTAGAATAATCTCATGCGAGGAAAAATATTATGAAGCAACCTGTATTAGACAAAAACTTTTATCCAATGATCAAGGCTTTGAACGATTTTGATAAGATTGTAAAAGAAAGTGGAAAAGCGGTCAAGGTAACGCTCGTTGCGGAGCGTAGCGGCGGTTATAATTACGTATATCAATACAACGCGCTTCAAGATGGCGTAAACGACGCACTCAATTTCCGCGTGGCGGAAAGACTGGCAAAGACGATTCTTTGGGTTGTTGGCGGTTATAAAATTTACGTTGCGGGTAGCAAATCCGTTTATGAATATTTAAAGAAAGCGTATACGAAAGACGGACTTCGTGCGTTCGACGTTGATTTTATGAGCGGCGTATATGAAAAACCTTTTGAAGTGGTATGGCTTGAAGAAAACGAGATTCCCGAGCAGAAGAACTGTTCCGTGCGCGTTGGCGGCTATTTAAAAGGTTGCCGTATCGGTTTTGACGCAGGCGGTTCGGATAGAAAGGTTAGCGCGGTGATTGACGGGGAAGTGGTTTATAGTGAAGAAGTCGTTTGGAATCCGAAAATTACGGAAGATCCCACTTATCATTATAACGAAATTTTAACGGCAATGAAAACGGCGGCTTCGAAAATGCCGACGGTAGATACAATCGGCGTTTCGTCTGCGGGCGTTTACGTGGATAATAAAATTATGGTCGCTTCGCTCTTTATTAAAGTGGATAAAGAAAAACACGGCGATTACGTGAAAAATATGTATATCAACGTTGCCAAAGAAATGAGCAAGGAATACGGAAAAGAAATTCCTTTAGAAGTGGCGAACGACGGCGACGTAACCGCGCTTGCGGGTGCAATCGATTTGGAAGATAACGGCGTTTTGGGTATCGCTATGGGTACGAGTGAAGCAGTTGGGTATATTAACACGAGTGGCGGTATCAACGGTTGGCTTTCCGAGCTTGCGTTCGTGCCTGTGGATTTCAATGAAAACGCTATGCAAGACGAATGGAGCGGGGATTTTGGTGTAGGCTGTAAATACTTCTCGCAAGACGCAGTCATCAAACTTGCAGAATACGGCGGATATAAATTTGAAGAAGGCTTGACGCCCGCGCAAAAATTGAAAGTTGTACAAGCGCTTATGGATAAAGACGACGCGCTTGCGAAACAAATTTACGAAGACATTGGCGTATATCTTGCGCACACGATCCCGTTCTATGCAAAATTCTATGATATTAAGCATATGCTGTTGCTTGGCAGAGTTATGGGTGGTAAAGGCGGAGATATGATTCTTTCCACCTGTAAAAAGGTGCTTGCGGAAGAATATCCCGAATTTGCTTCGCTTGACATTGGGCTTCCCGACGAAAAGAACCGTCGTGTAGGTCAAAGTATTGCGGCTGCTTCCTTGCCTGCAAACGTAAACTAAAAGCGGGGGGATTACGAATGAAAGCTTTTCAAAACGTAACCGTTTACATTGACGGAAAAGGTTTGAAGAAATGTTCGATTGGATTTGGCGAAAAAATTGAAAAAATAGGAAAAGTAAGCAAATATGCGGAAGTTTTTCCTTTGCCTAAAAATGCGATTGTGTTACCGGGATTTATCGATCAACACGTACACGGTGCGGGCGGTTCGGACGGTATGGACGGCACGGTAGAAGATATTAAAACGATAGCGGAAACGCTCGCAGGAGAAGGCACGACGTCTTTTCTTGTAACGACCATGACGCAAAGCCCTGAAAATATCACGAAGGCATTGTCGGCGGTTAAAGAATACCGTAAAGAAAATGGAAAAACAGGTGCGCGCGTTGTCGGTGTGCATTTGGAAGGACCGTTTATCGCGGCGGCGCATAAAGGTGCGCAACCGCTCGAATACGTGAAAGCTCCCGACATTGCAACGTTTGATTCGTATAACGAAGCGAGTGGTGGCGCGATTAAAATTGTAACGCTTGCTCCCGAAGTAGACGGTGCGGAAGCATTTATCCGTCATTTATCAAAAAAAGGAATTGTACCGTCCATCGGGCATACGGGCGCAAAATGTGCGGATATAGAAAAGGCAATCAAGTCGGGCGCGAAAAACGTAACGCATACGTATAACGCACAGACGGCGCTTCATCATAGGGAAATCGGCACGGTCGGTAGTGCAATGCTTTTTGATGAACTCAACTGCGAATTGATTGCCGATACCATTCACGTATCCGTTCCCGCAATGCGTTTGCTCGTCAAAAATAAACCGCTCGATAAGCTGACGCTCATTACCGACGCTATGCGTGCCAAAGGACTTCCTGACGGCGAAAGCGAGCTTGGCGGACAAAAGGTGTTCGTAAAAGACGGCGAAGCGCGGCTTGCGGACGGCACGCTTGCAGGTAGTGTTCTGAAAATGAATAAAGCAATTCAAAATATGGTCGAAAAGGTCGGCGTACCGTTCACGAAAGCAGTCGATTATGCAACCATCAATCCTGCGAAAAACTTAGGCATTGATAAAGAAACGGGCAGTATCAAAGTTGGCAAACGCGCCGATTTTACAGTACTCAACGATCGTTACGACGTCATTATGACCATTCGCGACGGCGAAGTGATATACAAAGCATAAATTCGCTCATAGATTATTTCCTCTTATTAAGAGCTCGGTCGGTTTTTTATCGATCGGGCTCTTTTTGTACATAATAAAGAGTGAAAAAACATATTTATAAACGAAACGTAATTTAAAAAACTTGTAGAAAGTTTGTTTAAATACTTTCAAAAAGTAAAAAAATATGTTATAATAGGAGTTGAACGAATTTGATTAAAAGCAGTTGCGTAAAAGAAACACCTTTCGATTATGCAAAACATAGCAGTATCGGTTGCGGGGGGAGCGCGCCCATGGCGTTTTATCCCGGTTCGGTAGAAGAACTCATTTCGCTCGTCCAAGAACTTCAATGCAAGGAACTTCCCTTTGCGGTAGTTGGCAATTTGACCAACGTTTTGCCACCCGACGGTGAAAGTCAAACGGCGGTCATTTCCACGAAAATGCTTACGGGGATTGAAGAGACGAATTGCGGCGTATTCGCTTTGGCGGGCGTTGCGAGCGGCGGGCTTTTAAAAGCTTGTAAGCGTTTGCATTTAAGCGGCGCGGAATTTTTGGAAGGAATACCTTGTACGCTTGGCGGCGCGCTATATATGAATGCAGGAGTCAGTGGAAAGTATATTGCGGAAATCACGGAGAGTGTTACCGTTTTACGTTCGGGGAAGCTCGTGGTTTTAGATAAAACCGAGTGTAAGTATGCATATAAATCAAGCGCGTTTATGAATACAAAAGACGTAATCGTCGGTGTACGGCTTAGATTGGAAAAAACAACCGAAGAAGACGTTTTAAAGAAAATGCTTGAATACCGCTCAAAACGTGCGCATTTGCCCAAAGGTAAAAGTATGGGATGCGTGTTTAAAAATCCCGATGGAAAGATTGCGGGAAAACTAATCGAAGGGGCAGGTTTAAAGGGCTTACGGATTGGTGGCGCGGTGGTTTCAACGGTGCACGCAAATTTCATTATCAACGATAGAGGCGCGACATCTACGCAGATAAAGAATTTAATCGATTTAATCAAAAATGCAGTATTTGCACAATATAAAATACGTTTAGAAGAAGAAATACGGTATTTACCGTAATAGGGAGACAACAGTGATTTTAACGGCAGATTATCATACGCATACGCCTTATTCGCACGGCAAGAACACGATTGAAGAGAACGTAGCTCGAGCGAAAGAGATTGGCCTGCAACAAATCGGGATTACCGATCATGGCTTTTCGCACGTGGCGTTCGGGCTGCGCAGAAGAGAAGTAGCTGCTTATAAAGCGGAATGTGAAGAAGCGGAAAAAAAGTATGGAATTAAAGTACTCGTCGGCATTGAAGCAAACATTCGTGGCGTGGGCGGGCAATCGGATTTAACCGAAAAGGATTATGAAAATTTCGATTTGTATCTTTGCGGTAATCACGTGTGTATTTATTTCACGTCCTTTAAGGATAACGTTTGCTACGGTTGGAGAAATTTATTGCTTAATTCCGTATTTCATAAACACACGAAAAAACAAATCGAATGTAATACGAAAGCGTATGTGAATACGATTAAAAACAATCCCATTGACGCGATTACGCATTTGAATTATCAGTGTCCGTCGAATGCTTTAGAAGTGGCGAAATGTGCCGCCGATTACGGTACGTATTTGGAACTTGATGCAAAAAAGACACATTTAACGGACGACGAGCTTTGCGAGATCGTAGCAAAAACGTCGGTGCGATTTATCGTCAATTCCGACGCGCATTGGAAGGAACGTATCGGAGACACGGCTTTAATCGCCGAACAACTGAAACGTATAGATTTTCCTATGGAGCGTATTGATAATATCGACGGCAGACTTCCTACGTTTCGTTTTATGGAATTTAAAAAGAAGATGTAATTATGAGCTTCACGACGGATATAAAAAAAGAAATCGTCAACCGTCGCGGCGTATTTTCCGCGGATAAAGGCGCGCAGAAAGCGTGCTTTTCCGCATTTGTAAGGACAAGCGGTGCGATTGGAGTAAAAGATGGAAATCCCACTTTCTTTCTTGTAAGTGAAACGGAATACGTCGCGGAATATTTCACGCGGTTATTTTCGGAACTTTTCGGCTTAGAACTTTTCGTTACGCGCGCCACGATGGACAGGCTTCGCGGCAGAGATAAGTTAGTGTTGGAGTGTCCACAACGTGTATCTTCGCACGTTTTATCCGAGCTTGCTTTATTGAAAAGGGGATCTTTGGAGCTTCGCGAAGGCATACTGCCGTCGCTGGTCAAAACGGAAGAAGAAAAGATCGGGTATATCCAAGGCGCGTTTTTAGGTGGCGGAAGCTGCATATTGCCCGTTAAAAATAGCACGGGCTACCATTTGGAAACCGTATTTAGCGATAAAAAGACGGCGTGGAATTTTTGTCGGTTGCTTGCCGACTTTGAACTTATTGCAAAGCTCGTGGAGCGAAAGGACGACTTTGTCGTCTATATCAAGAGCAAGGAAGCGATTTCCGATTTTCTTGCCGTGATTGGCGCAGAGAATGCACTTAAAAAGTTTACGGCATTTTTGGATAAGCGGGACGAAGCAAATCGGGATAACCGCGCCAGAAACTGTATTGCAGGGAACGCAGATAAAACGGCTATTGCGGCTGTAAAGCAAGTGGTGGCAATTCAAAAATTAAAAAAAGAAACGAATTTTAAGGATTTGAGCGAAGACCTCAAAGAGCTTGCGGTGGCGCGGCTTCGCTATCCCGAAAAATCTTTGCGCGAACTTGGGGAACTTTTGGGGGAAAGCAAAAGTTGCTTAAATCACCGTATGCGCAAACTTATGGAGCTTGCAGAAAAATAAGGCAAAGGAAACGATTATGACGGATTTTGTGCATTTACACTTACACACGGAATATAGTCTGCTTGACGGCGCGGCGAAAGTGGACGATTTGATTGATCATCTCGTCAAAAACAATATCAACGCGTGCGCCGTAACCGATCACGGGAATATGTACGCGTCGTTGTATTTCGCGGAAGAATGTGTAAAAAAGGGCATTAAATACATTATCGGTTGCGAGCTTTACGCGACCGACGATCATTTTGATAAACGCTACGGCACGAAGACGGAGCATATCGTTTTGCTTGCGAAAAATAAAACGGGATATAAAAATATTGTCAAACTCGATTCTCTTTCTTATATCGACGGTTTTTACGGCAAACCGCGTATCGGTTACGATTATATCAAAAAATATAGCGAAGGGGTGATTTGCCTTTCCGCTTGTCTTGCTGGAAGACTTCCACAACTACTCTTAAACGGCGATTACGACGGCGCGAAAAAATGGGCGTCGGATATGAAAGAAACGTTTGGGGACGATTTTTATATCGAGCTTCAAGACCACGGCATTGCTGAGGAAAAACAGATTATTCCCGAACTCATCAAAATTGCACGGGAATTGAATATCGGTTTGGTTGCGACGAACGACGTGCATTACATTGAAAAAGAAGATTGGGAAGCGCACGACGTGCTTTTGTGTATTCAAACGAAGAAAACGCTTGCCGATCCCAAGCGTATGAAATTTGAAACGCACGAATTTTATATGAAATCGGGCGACGAAATGGCGGAGCTTTTTGCCTACGTACCCGAAGCGATTTCAAATACGCGTGTGATTGCGGATAAAATTGAAGAACCTGTGTTCGATCTCACCCCCAAGGGCGATCCCATTCGTGACACTTCCCTTATTCCGCTTTATAAACCCGACGATGGGTCAAGCTCGCCCGATTATTTAACGAATCTCACTTGGACGGGGCTTCCGAAACGTTATGAAAACATTACGGAAGAGATCAAAGCGCGTGTGCAATACGAGCTTGATATTATCATCAAAATGGGCTTCGCCGACTACTTTTTAATCGTTTGGGATTATATCAACTGGTCGAGAATGAACGGTATTCCCGTAGGACCGGGGCGCGGTTCGGGTGTTGGGAGTATCGTTGCCTATTCAATCGGGATTACGGACGTAGATCCGCTTAAATACGACTTAATTTTCGAGCGTTTTTTAAATCCCGATCGTGTATCCATGCCAGACTTCGACGTCGATTTTTGCACCAAACGTCGCCACGAAACGATTGAATACGTGCGCCAAAAATATCACCCTGAAAACGTAGCGCAAATCGTTACGTTCGGAACTCTTGCTTCTCGCGCCGTCATTAAAGACGTGGGGCGGGTTATGGGCGTGCCCTATTCAGAAACGGATAAAGTGGCAAAGCTCATGGACGGTAAATCAACGATCGGCGAATTGCTCGGTTTAAAAATACCCAAGCTTGAAAAACAGCTCCAAGACCCTGAACTTAGCGAAGAAAAGCGTGGGGAAATTGAGAAGAATTTAGCCGAACAGAAAAAGAAAAGAAATTCGGAATTTATTGAAGTATACGAAACGAACGAAGAGCTTCACCGCGTGATTGATATGGGCTTGAAGTTGGAGGGTATGCCCAAGAATACTTCCGAACACGCCGCAGGCGTCGTTATTTGCAACAAAGTGCTTTCGGATAACGTACCGCTTGCCAGAAACGGCGAAGATATTGTTACGCAATTTGATATGAAAGAAGTGGAAGCGGTAGGGATGCTCAAAATGGACTTCCTTGCGCTCACCACGCTTACCGATATTCAAAACACACTTGACTATATTAAAGAAGGCTTGGGCATTGAAATCGATTTCAATAAAATCGGCGTGGACGTGCCCGAAGCGTATCAGCTCATCTCGTCGGGGGATACCGACGCGGTGTTCCAACTCGAACAAGGCGGCATGAAAAAATTCATGAAAGATTTGCAACCAAACTGTTTGGAAGATTTGATTGCAGGTATTTCACTGTATCGTCCCGGCCCTATGGATTTCATTCCCACGTATATCCATAACAAGCATCACCCTGAAGACATTGTCTACGACACGCCTTATTTAGAGCCAATTTTGAAAAATTCCTACGGCGTTATCGTATATCAAGAACAGGTTATGCAAATCTTCCAACAGCTCGCAGGCTACACCTACGGTCAAGCCGATCTCGTTCGCCGCGCCATGGCGAAAAAGAAGAAAAAAGAGCTTATGGAGCAAAAGGATAAATTTATTTACGGTGCGCCCGACGAAGGAATCACGGGTTGCGTATCCAAAGGCATACCCGAAGAAGTGGCGGCGAAAATTTTCGGAGATATGGAAAGTTTTGCTTCCTACGCGTTCAATAAATCGCACGCGGCGGCGTATGCGGTGGTGGCGTATCGCACGGCGTATTTAAAAGCGTTCTACCCTAAGGAATTTTTGGCGGGTATTTTAAACGACCGTATCGATAAGATTGAAGAAATTTCTAAATATATTACGTATATGAAAGAACGGAATATCGCCGTTCTTCCCCCCGACATCAATAAATCAAGGGACATTTTCTACGTAGAAGGAAACGGACTTCGAATCGGCTTAGGCGCGCTTCGTGGCGTGGGGCAAGACGCGATTGCTGCGGTAATCAAAGAACGCAATGAAAACGGAGAATTTAAAGACTTTTCCGATTTTATTGTTCGTTGCGCAAAATACGTAAATAAGCGTATCGTAGAAAGCTTGATTTATGCGGGCGCGTTCGATAGTTTCGGTTATGCGCGTTCGCAATTTGCGAGCGTATACGAAGAAGTGCTTGCGAGAGTAAACGCGATGGATAAGCAAAAGGCGGGGGATCAGATTTCGCTTTTTGGTAATATTTTGGAAGAACAGACGATTGATATTCGGTATCCCGATATTCCCGAATACGAAACCATGGAAAAGCTTTCCAAGGAAAAATCGGTGCTCGGCGTATACGTAAGCGGACATCCTTTTGAAAAATTCTTGCCGTATTTTAAGGATAAGACGTTTAATTGTTCTATGTTAAACGCGTTTACGGAAGAGGAAGAGGGCGGCGTGAAAACGTATACGGAGATTAACGACGGTATGCCCGTTACTATGGGCGGTATGATTGGCGCGTATAAAAAACTGAAAACGCGCACAGGCTCATTTATGGCATTTGTAACGGTAGAAGATCTCTACGGCTCTATCGAATGCGTCTGCTTCCCCAAAGTGTATGATAAAATCAGAAGCTTTTTGGAAACGGATAAGGTAGTTTCGTTATCGGGAAAGATTAGTATTGACGAAGAAAAAGCCCCCGTGATTATCGTGGAGAAAATGACGGAGTTTTCTCTGGAAGAGCCGCAAGATAACGCGGCTACGCCTATTCCTTCGAAAATGGTTGCGCCCGTAGAAAAAGCGGACGCGGAAAAACAGCTTTGGCTCAACGTTACGGGAATGGACGAAGCAGATCTTGACGAGCTTATGGAAACACTTACCTACTACGCTGGCGAAACGCAAGTCGTGTTCGTAAAGAATGGAAAGAAATTTCTTTGTTCGCAGAAAGTAACGCCGTCCAGAGCACTTATGGCGGAGCTTGCGGGCTTTTTGTCTGAAAATTGTATAAAACTTGTGTAAAAAATTGTAGAAAAGGCGTTAAAAAGGTTGTCTTTTAGGAAAATTTTGATATAATATTGTAGGTGGGAAAAACGAGAGTAAGTTTTTTAGGAGAAAAAATATGAAACGTATAGGTTTGTTGACGAGCGGTGGCGACGCGCCGGGCATGAACGCGGCAATCCGCGCGGTGGTTCGTTCGGGACTTTATTTTGGTATGGAAGTGTTCGGGATTGAACGCGGCTATGCAGGATTGATAGAAGATACGGTTATGCCTATGGAAATGCGCAGTGTTTCCAATATCGTACAATTCGGCGGCACGAAGCTTCGCACGGCAAGATGTTTGGAAATGCATACGAAAGAAGGGCAGCAACAAGCGGTGAAAACGCTTGAAAAACACGGAATTGAAGGTCTTGTTGTTATCGGCGGCGACGGTTCGTTCCGTGGCGCAAGAGCGCTTACCGAAGATTTTGGTGTGCCGACAATCGGTATTCCTGGTACGATTGATAACGATTTGGAATATACCGATTATACGCTCGGTTTCGATACGGCGGTGAATACCTGTTTGGATATTATCAATAAATTGCGCGACACTATGACGTCGCACGAACGTGTTTGCGTGGTTGAAGTTATGGGTAGACATTGCGGCGACATTGCTTTGTATAGCGGTATTGCTTCGGGCGCGGAGATTATTGTTGTGCCCGAAATCAAATTTAATATAGATGAAATCGTTGCGCGTATAGACCGTTCGCGTGCAAACGGAAAACATTCAAATATTATCGTCGTTGCAGAAGGCGTTATGGGAGCGGAACAATTCTCTCAAAAATTGCAGGAAAGAACTTCGTATTCCATTCGTCCTACGTGTATCGGACACGTACAACGCGGCGGTTCTCCGACTATGGCGGATAGAATGTTGGCGGCACAGTTTGGAAACAAAGCCGTGCGCTTGTTAAACGACGGGATTGGAAATCGCGTAGTGGGTATTCGAAATAATAAGATTATCGATATGGATATAATTGAAGCCGTTTCCATGAAAAAGAAGTTTAACTATGAACTTTACGAAACGTTACAAATGATTTCTATGTAAAAAATCCTTAAAGACCGTTTTTCAAAAGGAAAAGCGGTTTTTTCTTGAAATTTTATAAAAAATTTCCAAAATAGATTGAAAAAAACTTTTTTTTGTTATATAATATATAAGATAAGGTAAATGTGGGAGTGATATTTTTATGATTTTAACAGTTTGTATGAGTCCTTGTACGGATATAACCATCGAGCTGGATTCTTTGAACGTAGGCAAAACGAACGTAGTAAAAAGCAAAACGACTTCGTTCGGCGGTAAAGCCTTGAACGTGGCGATCGGTGTGGCAAGACTTGGCGGTACGCCTTATGCTACGGGACTTATGTATAACGAAAACGGGTATATTTTTGAAAATGCGTTGGATAAAGAAGGCGTTCCGTTTACATTCGTTTGGAATAAAGGTAGAGTGCGTGAAAATTATAAATTTATCGATAACCGTTCCATGCTCACCGAAGTCAATGACGTAGGGGAAGAAGTGCAAAAAGAAAAAGCGGACGAAGTGCTCGCTATGGTGCGTATGCTTTCCAATCGAAGCAAAGTTACCGTGCTTTCGGGCGGCTTACCTCGCGGCGTAGAAGCAAGCTTTTATGGGGAGCTTGCGCATGCGGTTGCACCTAATTCTTTAAAGATCGTGGATGCGGCAGGAGATCGATTGTTTGCGGCAATCCCCGAAGGCGTTGATTTGGTAAAACCCAACCTTGAAGAGTTAGAACATACGCTCGGTAGAAGAATTGCGAGCAAGGAAGATATGCTTGCGGGCTGCTACGAGCTTTTGGATCGCGGTGCAAAACGCGTATTGCTTTCTCTTGGTAAGCAAGGTGCGGTGATTACGGACGGTTCGCATAACTATTATTGTAAGAGCATGAACGTTGCAGTCAATTCCACGGTTGGCGCGGGCGACGGTATGGTCGCCGCGGCGGCAATGCAATTAGAGCAAGACTCTCCGCTTTCAGAAATTTTACGTGCAGGCGTTGCGGCGGGTACGGCAACCGTTATGACGACAGGTAAAGTATCGTTTACCAAAGAAAAATTTAACGAAGTGATTGCAAATCTTCGCGTAAGCGAAATTTGATAAAAAATTTAAAAAGAATACATTTCTTTTCCCACTTGCTGCATATAGTATAATATGTCCTTTATGAAAACGTTCTTTTTGCTCTTCCGAAATTGGTGCGGGGTATACCGCCCGATTTTAGGAAAGATAGCGGAAGTCGGAAAAGATGCCGTGTATTTAAAAGTGGAAAGGAGCGAGTCGGATATACTGCCGCGGCGCGATCGCTGCGGTTTTTCATAAAAGGAATAAATGGTCTTACTAAAGCGTATTATAAGGAGTGAACATTATGAATTTCAAAAGACAACAAGAGAGTTTTGATAAAGTAAAATGGTTTGATAGCATACGCGCAGGCTCGGATATGTGTGGAATGTATGGATTTTGCGGTGTTTGCCGAAAGGACGAAGTAAATCCTTGCGCGCGGGCAGCGCATAGACACGCAAACGGATATATTCGTATTGCAGTGATTCATCGCCACACTTGATAGGGGGAATCATGAAGAAAACGGAAAAGATCGTTTCGGCGCTTTTAACGATTGCACTTGGCGTACTGTTAATCGTATTGAAAGGAAGTGTGATCAGTATTTTAATGACAGTGCTAGGTGTGGGTTTAATCGCGTTTGGACTTGTCGATCTTTGTAATCGATTGATCCCGCCCGCAGTCGTGAAAATCGTAGTGGGTGCGATCGTCATTTTGTGCGGTTGGGTAATCGTAGAAGCGGTGCTATACGTACTCGCCGCCGCACTATTGATCGTAGGGATTTTGCTTATATACGAGAAGATAAAAAACAAAAGCGTTTGCCCAACGCTTTGGCAAACGGTTTGTGAATACGCCGTTCCCGTTGTGTTCATGTTGATTGGAATATTTCTCTTATTCAATCAAGGCAACACAGTGGACTGGGTATTTATATTAAGTGGCGCGTTCACGATCATCGAAGGTGGTTTGCTTCTTGTAAACGGCTTTTATCAAGACTAATAAGCAAAATATTTTAGCGTTTCGACTGCTGTCGGGACGTTTTTTTCATATCAAAAAATGAAAAAGATAAAAATTTATCGATTTAGCGAATAAAAATTATTTAACTAGCGGGTCAAGCATTTGTCGAATGATGAAAAATATGATATAATTATAATCGTATATTGTGGGAAAATATAAGAGAAAATAAAACAACGGAGAGAAATTTTATGAACAACAAGGTAGCAATTATCGGTGCTGGTTCAGTTGGTGCAACGGTGGCATATACGCTCGTTGCAATGGGTTCAGTTGCGGAAATCGTTTTAATCGACGTCAACGAACCGAAAGCGCAAGGGGAAGCATTGGACATTAGACAAGCAACTCCCTATCTTTCCCCCGTCAAAATTTATTGCGGCTCGTATGAAGACGCGGCGGGCTCGGATATCGTGATCATCACGAGCGGTGTGGGCAGAAAGCCCGGACAATCGCGTATTGATTTAACGCAGACGAACGTAAACATTTTAAAGAGCATTGCGCCGCAAATCGTGAAATACGTACCCGACGCATTGTATCTGTTCGTGGCAAATCCCGTCGATATTCTCACCTACGTATTCTGTAAGATTACGGGCGTGCCTAAAAACCGTGTAATCGGCACGGGTACGACGCTTGACAGTATTCGGCTTAGAACCCGCCTTTCCGAATTATATTCGGTCAATCAAAAGCAAGTGCATGCATACGTGCTCGGTGAACACGGCGATTCGTCTTTCGTTGCTTGGTCGGCGGCAGACATTTCGGGGATTCCGCTTTCGGAATATGAAAACACGCTTACCGATAAGAGCGAAGTGAAAGTAACGCCGTATGTTCGCGAAGACGTAGAGCAATACGTAAAAAAATCGGGCGGTCAAATCATTGCAGGAAAGGGCGCAACGTTCTATGGTATCGCGGCTTGCGTAGCGCAGATTGTAAACAGTATTTATTCAAGCGCGTACACGATTTTGCCCGTTTCGACGGTTTTAGACGGTGAATACGGCATTTCGGACGTGGCGCTTTCCACGCTTTGCGCGATTAGTAACGAAGGCATTGTTACCACGCTCACGCCCAATCTTTCGGATGAAGAAGTGGAAAAAATGCGTCATAGCGCGGAAGTACTTAAAGGCGTTATCTCGCAAATTGAAATTTAACGGAGACAAAAGACATGGAATATCGTATTGAAAAGGATACAATGGGGGAAATGCAAGTCCCCGCAGACAGATATTGGGCAGCGCAAACGCAAAGAAGTTATCAAAATTTCCGCATTGGCGACGAGATTATGCCGCGTGAGATTACGCGCGCGTTCGGCGTTTTGAAAAAAGCGGCGGCGCTTGCGAATTACAATCTTGGAAAGCTTTCAAAGGAAAAGAAAGACGCTATCGCGGCGGCGTGCGACGAAGTGATTTCGGGCAAGCTTAATTCCCACTTCCCGCTTGTTGTTTGGCAGACGGGTAGCGGCACGCAATCGAACATGAACGCAAACGAAGTGATTGCAAACCGCGGCAACGAGATTGCAGGCACAAAGCTTTTGCACCCCAACGACGACATCAATAAGAGCCAAAGCTCGAACGACACGTTCCCTACGGCTATGCATATCGCGGCGGTTGTTGCAATTGAAGACGATTTGTTCCCCGCTATGGATACGTTGATTTCCACCCTGAAACGCTTGGAAAAAGAAAACGAGGGGATTGTCAAGAGCGGTAGAACGCATTTGCAAGACGCCGTTCCTATCGCATTTTCGCAAGAGATTAGCGGTTGGACGAATATGATTGAAAAGACGAAAGCACAACTTGGCTTAGCGCTTGGCGGCTTGAAAGAGCTTGCGCTCGGCGGTACGGCGGTTGGCACGGGCTTGAACGCGCCTAAAGGCTTTGCGGAAGAAGTTGCTAAGCAAGTGAGCGAGCTTACGGGAAAAACGTTTATTACGGCTGAAAATAAATACCACGCGCTTACGTCAAAAGACGAGCTCGTATTTGCGCACGGTGCACTCAAAGCGCTTGCTTGCAATTTGATGAAGATCGCAAACGACGTGCGTTGGCTTGCGAGCGGTCCGAGAGACGGGCTTGGGGAAATTTTCATTCCCGAAAACGAACCCGGGTCTTCGATTATGCCGGGGAAAGTCAACCCCACGCAATGCGAATCTATGACGATGGTTGCCGTGCAAGTTATGGCAAACGACGTCGCAGTTGGAATGGGAGCTTCGCAAGGTAATTTCGAACTCAACGTGTTCATGCCCGTTATTATTTATAATTTCTTGCAATCGGTAAGATTGCTCGCAGACGGTATCGTATCGTTTGAGAAAAATTGTGTAACGGGGATTAAAGCGAACAAAGAGAAAATGAAGCACAATCTTTATAATTCCCTTATGCTTGTAACCGCGCTCAATCCTTATATCGGTTATGAAAACGCGGCAAAAACGGCGAAAAAGGCATATAAAGAGAATATTTCCTTGAAAGAAGCGTGCGTTGCGCTCGGTTTCCTTACGGCGGAAAAATTCGACGAAGTATTCCGTCCCGAAGAAATGGCGTATCCGCAGAAATAAGCAAGAAAAGGTAGCAAATAAATTATGAAAATCAGTTACTATCCCGGCTGTACGCTCAAAACGAAAGCGAAAGACTTAGACAAAACTGCACGTCTTTGCGCACAAGCTTTGGGCGTAGAAATGGAAGAAATCGAAAATTGGCAATGTTGCGGCGCGGTGTATCCTATGGGTACGGACGAGATTGCAACCAAGCTTTCGGCAGTGCGCGCGCTCGATTACGCAAAGAAAAACGGCGGCAAACTTTTAACGCTTTGCTCTGCTTGTCATAACGTAATCAAACGCACGAACGAAGATATGAAAACGAATGAAGATATTCGTTTTAGAGCGAACAATTATTTAAAGCTTGACGAGCCGTATGGCGGTGAAACGGAAGTATTACATTATCTTGAAATGCTGAAAACCGTCGTGGGGTTTGACAATATCAAGAAAGCGGTCAAAAATCCTTTAAATCGCAAGATTGGCGCGTATTACGGATGTCTTTTACTTCGTCCAAGCGGTGTGATGGCGTTTGATAATCCCGAAAATCCGACGATTATCGAAGACTTTATCCGCGCAATCGGCGGGACGCCCGTCGTGTATCCTTTCCGTAATGAATGTTGCGGGGCATACGTGGCGTTAAAGAACGCTGATTTACCCAAACAAAAAAGTCGTAAGGTGCTTACAAGCGCAAAGGAAAAGGGCGCGGAAGAAGTGATCACGGCTTGTCCGCTTTGTTTGTATAATTTACAGGTAAACGGCGACGGAATCTTACCCGTGCGCTATTTCACCGAATTGCTCGCGGAAGCGTTGGGGGTGGAAGTATGACGAAAGAAGAACGTATTGAAAACATCAAACGAATCAGCGGCACGGACGTTCGGAAATGTATGAAATGCGGTAAATGTTCGGGGCGTTGTCCTGCTTTTAAAGATATGGATATAAAACCGCATCAATTCGTTACAATGCTTGGAAAGGGCGAAATCGATAAGCTTTTGGAAAGCAAAGCAATTTGGAATTGCCTTTCGTGCATGGCTTGCGTGGAGCGTTGCCCGCGTGGCGTTGCGCCCGCGGCGGTTGTGGAAGCTGTCCGCGACACGGTTGTCAGAATGCAGGGTCAAAACGGGATCAAAGCGGAAGAAATTCCGCCGATCGTGGACGAACTGATTCCACAACAACTTCTCGTTAGCGCGTACAGAAAGTATAATAAATAAATCGGAAAAATTAAAAAAAGAGAGTAAATAAAATGCAAAGAATAGGTGTTTTTATTTGTTGGTGCGGAAGTAATATCGCGGCAACGGTAGACGTAAAAAAGGTCGCCGAAACGATTAAGAGTGAACCGGGCGTCGTATATTCGGAAAACTATCAATATATGTGTTCCGAGAACGGACAACAACTTATCAAGCAAGCGATCAAAGAGCATAACCTTACGGGTATCGTAGTAGGCGCGTGTTCTCCGAGAATGCACGAAGCCACGTTCCGCAAAGCGGCGGAAGCGGCGGGCTTGAATCCGTATATGGTCGAGATTGCGAATATCCGCGAACATTGCTCGTGGATTCATAAAGATATGGACGAAGCGACGGAAAAGGCAGTCGTGCTTGTTCGTACTGCGATTGCGAAAGTAAAACTGAATGCTCCCTTGCAGGCAGGGGAAAGTCCCGTTAAAAAACGCGCGCTCGTGATTGGCGGCGGTATTGCGGGTATCCAAGCCGCGCTCGATATTGCAGACGCGGGTTTTGAAGTGGACATTGTGGAAAAGAACGCGACGATCGGCGGCAGAATGGCGCAGCTCGATAAAACGTTCCCTACGCTTGATTGTTCCGCGTGTATTTTAACGCCGAAAATGGTGGATTGCGCACAACACGAAAAAATCGACATTCTTTCCTATTCCGAAGTGGAAGAAGTGAAAGGCTTCGTCGGTAATTTTAACGTGAAAATTCGTAGAAAGGCGAGATACGTTGACGAAACGAAGTGTACGGGTTGTAAGATCTGTATGGAAAAATGCCCGTCTAAAAAAGGTTTGAACACCTTTAATATGGGTTTAAACAATCGCCCTGCAATCCATATTCCGTTTGCGCAAGCAATCCCGAACGTTGCGGTGATTGATCCTGAGCAGTGCATTAAGCTTAAAACAGGCAAATGCGGTATCTGTCAGAAATTCTGCGGCGTAGGTGCGATTGATTACGAACAAAAAGATACGTTTATTGAACGTGAATACGGCGCGATTGTGGTTGCCACGGGCTTTAAGCCGATTGCGCTTGATAACTTCAACGAATACGGCTATGCGGATAACAAAGACGTGATCACGTCGTTAGAACTTGAAAGATTGATGAATGCGGCAGGTCCTACGAACGGCGTGTTGCTTCGTCCTTCCGACGGTGAGCACCCGAAAGTAATCACGTTCATTCAATGCGTAGGTTCGCGTGATACGAGCGGTTGCGGCAAGCCTTATTGTTCGAAGATTTGCTGTATGTACACGGCAAAGCACGCTATGCTTATTCGTGAAAAATATCCCGATACGCAGGTACACGTGTTCTATATCGACGTGCGTACACCGGGTAAAAACTACGACGAATTCTATCGCCGCGCGGTGGAACAATACGGTGTAGATTATATCAAAGGTATGGTAGGCAAGGTATATAACGAGAACGGCAAGCTTATGGTACAAGGCTCGAATTTGATTGATAACGAGCAGATTACGATTGAATCGGATCTCGTCGTGCTTGCAACGGCGATTGAACCCGAACCTTCCGTAAGAAAAGTGGCAACGCTCCTTACGGCAAGTATCGATACGAATAACTTCCTTACGGAATCGCACGCAAAACTTCGTCCTGTGGAAAGTCCGACGGCGGGCGTATACCTTGCAGGCGTTTGCCAAGGTCCGAAAGATATTCCCGAAACGGTTTCGCAAGCTTCCGCTTGCGCGGCGAAAGTAATCGGGCTTTTGGCAAAAGATAAGTTAAAAACGAACCCTTGCGTAGCAACGCCCGACGAAAATATGTGTAACGGTTGCAGTCAATGTGCGAACGTTTGCGCATACGGTGCGATTACCTACGTAGATAAAGAATTCCGCCTTGGCGGTGGTAAAACGGAAATCCGCCGCGTGGCGTCGGTAAATCCTGCGGTATGTCAAGGTTGCGGCGCATGTACGGTAACGTGTCCGTCGGGGGCAATGGATTTGAAAGGATTTAGCTCCAAGCAGATTATGTCGGAGGTGGAAGCGATATGCAAGAAGTAACAACGGAACAGAAAGAATTTACACCGAAGATCGTTGCGTTTTGTTGCAACTGGTGTTCGTACGCAGGCGCAGACCTTGCAGGTTCAAGCCGTTTGAGCTATCCTGCAAACGTGAAAATTATTCGCGTGCCTTGTTCTTGCCGCGTCAATCCCACGTTCGTTTTAAAAGCGTTTCAACAGGGTGCAGACGGCGTTATCCTTTGCGGTTGCCACCCCGGCGATTGCCATTATGTTACGGGCAATTATTACACGAGAAGAAGAATGGCTTTGCTTTTCAATTTCTTAAATTATATGGGCATTGAAAAGGAACGCACGCGCGTAGAATGGGTATCCGCGGCGGAAGGACAAAAATTCTCGGCGGTTATGAACGACTTTGTTAAAACGGTTACCGAGCTTGGCGAAAACAAACGCCTTACCGATTTACGCGTAAAGGAGGGCGAATAATATGAAAGACGTAGAATTAAAAATGCTCGAACGCGCGAAGCAACTGCTTGAAAGCGGCGAAGTGGCTCGCGTGATCGGTTGGAAAAAAGGCGAATTTTATTTCGATCCTGCTCCTGCTTCTTTTGAAAGCGTGGAAGAATTGGACGAGTTCGTGTATAACGGATTTTGCGGCGCAAACTTGTCGAAATATCTCATTAGTGCAAGTAAGAAAGAGGGCAAAACGGCAATTTTCTTAAAACCTTGCGATTCGTATAGCTTTAACCAACTTGTCAAAGAACACCGCATTGTCCGTGAAAACATTCACGTGATCGCGATCGAGTGTCAAGGTAAGCTGGATATTGAAAAGATTAAAGCGCAAGGCGTAAGCGCCGTAACGGAAGTGGAAGAGGACGGCGAAATCGTAACCGTTTCTTCGCTCTATGGTGAAACGACGTTAAATAAAGCGGAAATTTTGCTTGGTAAATGCGCGACCTGTAAAGGCAAAACCCACCAAGTAAAAGATGAAGAAATCATTCTTCACGAAATGCCCGCGCCTGCCAATAACCGTTTTGACGAAGTGGCGAAATTGGAAGCAATGACGGAAGACGAACGTTTCGCATTTTGGCGTGAACAACTTCAAAAATGTAT
>ERZ808043.33-NODE-33-length-47459-cov-6.104343_pt1 | contig 47459 bp, 47 predicted proteins | sample MGYA00380194_ERZ808043 | MGnify/ENA primary metagenome ERZ808043 (study PRJEB31490, sample SAMN06133370) | cow dung metagenome | isolation source: H3 | host: cow | place: China: Chengdu | collected 2015-05 ...
GCAAAATCTGCTTGGTTCTTTTTTCTTTTATCCTATTGACAATAAAACAAGCATATGTTATAATTGAATTAACCTAAAAAAGGAGAGAGAACAATGATTGGTATTATTTTAGGCGTAATCTTTTTGGCAGGTGCAGTAGGCGCAGGTATGCTTGCGGCACGACATTATATAAAAAGAAAATTGAAAAAAGCGGTTTTACCGACCGTTTTGGCAGCTGTTTGCACGCTTTTGCTTGCGATATTCCCTATGAGTATTCACACCGTTAACGCAGGTGAGGTGGCGGTTGTAAAACACCTTGGTAAGGCGGAAAAGGTGCGTACGGCAGGTACATATTTTGATTTTTGGATCACGGAAAGTTATGAAATTTACGATGCAAAGGTTCAAAATTTAGAAATTAGAACACAAGCGTATTCGGCGGATGCGCAAACAATGGATATTGTGATGACGGTACAATATCAAATCGATTCGTCTAAGGCGATTGAGATCGCCAACAAATACGGCGCGCTCACCGCGCTTGCAAACCGTATTGAAAGCGTTGCGACGGAAAAGACAAAATCCAAGCTTTCTTCCTATTCTGCAATGAACATCATTGAAACCCGTTTAACGATTTCGCCGCAGGTGGAAGAAGTGATTAAAGCGACGGTAACGGAAGAATATTGTGTCAATATCGTAGCGGTAGTGCTTACCAATATCGATTTCTCGGACGCGTTTGAACAGACGGTTGAAAATAAAATGATCGCCGAGCAAGAAAAGCTTAAAGCGGAATACGAAAAGCAAACGGCAATCGTCAACGCGGAAAAGGAACTGGAAGTAGCTAAACTTGCGGCGGAAGCTAAGATTGAAACGGCAAAGGCGGATGCGCAGGCTCAAATCGAAGTGGCAAAAGCGGAAGCACTTGCCATTCAACTCAAATCCATAGAAGTAGCGCGTGCGCTCGGCTTTAAAATTACGGAAACGGAGATTGTAAACGACGACGGCACTACGGCGACGGAATACGAGATCGATTTCACGGGAAAAAGCGCTGAAGAAATTCAAGTGATTGCCGATTATTTGAAATACTTGGAATATCTTGCGAAATGGAACGGTGAGCTTCCGTCGGTTATGGCGGGCGATTCCGCAACGGTTGTCATTCCCACACCCACAAATCCGTAAAATAATGAACGAAGAGAGGTGAATTATGGATAATAAAACGACGCTTTTGCCTAGCTCTGGCAAATATAAAAACGCAAGAATTTCCCTTTTGATTGTTCTACTGTTATCGGTGGTCAACGTTCTTGCTATGTTTGCGGACACGTATTTTTTGTTCTCGGCACACATTGCGTTGGTGATCGCAAACGTGGGATTAATCTTAAAGCTTGAAACGGGCGAGAATGTTTACTTGATCGTCGGAATCGTAATTTCCCTTATCACGTTGATACCATATTTAATCAGTTGGATATTCTCTAAAAAACGAGTCGGGTGGTTGATTGCTTCATTGGTATTATTCGTCATTGATACCATAGTTTTAGCCATAGAAATTCCTACTTATTTGAGTTTTGGTGATTTTTCCATCTTCATTGATTTAATAGTACATATCATTGTAATCTATGAACTTTTTGTTGGAGTTCAAGCGGGGTTTGCAATGAAAAAAGAAGCAATAGAAGCCGCGCAAGCAGAAGAAGATACGTCGTCTCCTTTTGATTTGGACGCAGAACTTGTTCCTGAAAGTGAGGCAACGCGTGAAATAACTGTAAGACGTAAAAAAGCTTTTGTCGGTTGCGCAATACTTTTGATAATTTACGTAAACGGTATGGAAGTGTGTCAATTGAAAAACGGGCAATCGGAAAAGCTTGTCGTGCCCGCGTCGACATTTGAACTTGGCGTGGCGCTTAAAAACGGATTTGCCGTAAATAAATTAACGGTGGAGAGCGGCTCCGATCCGCTTGCGTACACCGTTAAGGTGAAAGCGGGCTTCGCTTCGTCGAGTGTCGTAATTGAGCGCGAATAAATAAAGAAGTAGCGGTTTGGTATCAAATCGCTACTTCTTTTAAAGGAGTGGACAGGAGTAAAACAAAAAAGTATACAAAAAATGGAAATTGGGCATACTCTGTTTAGTGAATGAAAATAAAAGGAGTATGCCCAATGAATCCATTTAACGAAAAACCGAGAGCGATCGAAAAGGACTTCCAAAACTGGAAGCAGATGTACCCGAAATCTTACGACAAACGCGCGATTGATCCTTACACGAAAACGCGTATAATCCTGATGAATGGCACGGAATTTGAAGCGAATTGGTTTTCACATCAATTTGCGCGCCACGTTTGCGACAACGATTTACGCCGCGATCTTGCCATGACGCGTATGATTGAAAAGCAACAACAGCTCAAAATTTCGTTGTTAAAGCCTGCAAACGAAACAATTTTGGAACACACGATCGGCTACGAACAACTTGCCGTCGATCTTACGGCAGAGCTTGCCAACCGCGAACTTGATTGTAACGTGAAAACGGCGCTCGATTTCGCACTTTTAGAAGATTTTGATCACTTATACCGCTATGCAAACCTATTGGAAATGGAACAGGGCATTGCCGCGGAATGGCTCGTGGGGCGGTATACGGAAATTATGCCTGGTCGTCCTACGATTGCGCACCATAGATGCCCGCTTGATAACGTGAAGCGGAGCATTAACGCGAAAGAATCGGACACGCAGACGGTGATTTCGACTATGATTATCACGGCTGCTGAGCAACAAACCATGAATTATTATATGAACGTAACGAATTTCGCGGGCTCGGATATTGGGCGTAAGTTATATCAAGAAATCGCGCTCGTAGAAGAAGAACACGTTACGCAATATGAATCGTTAATGGATCCCAACGCGACTTGGCTTGAAATGCTCTTATGGCACGAATACGTCGAATGTTATCTCTATTGGTCTTGTTATAAAACGGAAACGGACGCGTATATCAAGTCCCTTTGGGAAGAGAACTTGGCAATGGAAATCACGCATCTTCATAAAGCCGCGGAGCTTTTGAAAAAATACGAGAAGAAAGATTGGCAAGAAGTCATCAAAGATCCCGAATTTCCCGCGCCCCTTTCACTGCACGAAAATATCGATTACTTGCGCAAAATTTTGGAAAGCACGGTGCAGTATACGTCGAAGAAAGAAGATTACAGACGACTGGAAGATTTGCCTGCCGACGCCGATTTCTTCCGTTATCAGGAAATTATCAATCCCAACGTGCAAATCGTGCCTTCGCATAACGTCATCAAAACGTTTATCGCGCATAGGGGAGCGGATTATCGTTATCAAGTTGCGCCAAGCCCTGTGCCCGAGCTTCGCAACCGCAGACAAGATAACACGTCCGTCGGCAGAAAGCCGAACGCGGCAGATAGTACGAAATTCGTATGTAATGAAGATTAAAAAATTAGCCCGCTTGCTTAGCAAGCGGGCTTTCCAACTCTGCGCGTTTATTTTTCATTGTCCGTTTTATCTTGGGGTGGATCAGAAAGTGTAAATCCGTAATCAATATTCGGGTTGACGGCAAGCAATGCGCGTACAAGTTCTTCGTTCCACTCAGGGGAGACGGAAATCACCGAATACTGTTCCCCGAAATACACCGAAAGTTTTTTTAAATCGCAATCAAGTAAGACGGAAGTAATCTCTCGAATGGCAAATTTACTTTTAATTATTCCAAATTGCGTAACCAACGATTCGCCGTCCACGATATATTGAGAGCGGATTAAAATTGCGATTACGATCACGATACAAAACAAACAAACGGCGATCAAAAAAGGGTATTTGATTACGTCATTGAAGCCTTTGATGCCAAAGCGCACAATGCGCCAAACGGAGATGCCGATTCCTAAGCCGCAAAGAAGTAAAATAGCGATACAAAGGACAATGATTATAGGAGAAAATTTAATTTTAAACCGTTTAACGGTTTGAGATTTTATCTTTTTCATAAGTCTATTATAGCACGCCGCCGAAAAAAAAGCAACCAAAGCTGCTTGCCGATTTTAGTCCTTTTGTGAAAATTAAAAAATTTTTCTTTTTTGACATAGGCACGTTTTTACTGCTTGCCAAATGCAAAAAATGGGTGTATAATAATATAGTTATGAGTCAAGAGAATTACACACAAGAAAAAATAGCGGAAGAAGAGCGGGCGGTTGCCGAGCGGGAACGCAAGCAATACGTCAAAATGACGCAAACGTCTATGCCCCGTTTGATTATAGGTCTTGGTATCCCCACGACGCTTAGCATGATGGTAACGTCCCTGTATAACCTTGCGGACACGGCATTCGTGTCCATGCTTGGAAACGATCAAGTCACGGCGGCGGTAAGCAACCTGCTCGCTTTAATGTCGATTATTCAGGCGATCGGCTTTACGTACGGTATGGGCAGCGGGAGTATCGTTTCTCGATTGCTTGGGAAACGTGATCGCGAGGGCGCGGATAGGGTCGCGTCGTCTGCCTTTTTCATATCGCTTGTTAGCGGCGTGATGATTATGGCGCTTGGGTTTATCTTTTTAACTCCGCTTTTGCAGTTGCTCGGCTCTCGCCAAGAGCAGGTATTGTTTTATTCCAAGGAATACGCGCGTTGTATACTTTTTTCCGCGCCGTTTATGTGTATGTCGTTCGTTTTGAATAACGTACTGCGTGCGGAAGGGAAAGCGGTGCTTTCCATGATCGGTTTGATCGCGGGCGCGGTGGTGAACGTAGTGCTTGACCCCCTTCTTATTTTTACGGCAGGGTGGGGTGTAGCGGGCGCGGCGATTGCAACGTGCGTGAGCCAGATTATAAGTTTCTTGATTTTATTGTTTATGTTCCTGTCGGGAAAAACGATCGTGCGTTTAAAAATACGTTCGATTTCCCGCAAATTTTCTGTCTACGGGGACGTAATCGCCACAGGCTTTCCGTCCTTTTGCAGACAAATCCTTGCTAGCCTTTGCACGGTGTTTTTAAACAACGCCGCGGATTTATACGGCGGCGAAGCAGCGCAAGCGGCGTTTGGGGTAGTGCAAAAGGTGTTTATGCTTGCGTTCTCGCTTTCACTTGGAATCGGGCAGGGGTATCAACCCGTCGTGGGTTATAATTATAGCTCCAAGCGTTTTGATCGCGTACGCTCGGCGTATTTATTCACGCTCGGCTTTTCGACGTCAATCATGATTGTGTTTGCGAGCGTTTGCGCAATTTTTGCGCCAAAGCTTATGCAAATGTTCAGTTTGTCCCCTGAGGCTACGGAAATCGGCACGCTCACGCTTCGCTTGCAATGTATGTGTATGCCGCTCTTGCCCTTAAATTTTATGGCAAGCGTTACCTATCAGGTTGTTGGAAGCAAGGCGATTGCCGCCATTTTGTCGGTGTCAAGACAAGGCTTGTTCTATATTCCTGCTGTTTTGATCTTGCCAAACGTGTGGCAACTGTTCGGCGTACAATGTTGTCAAGCCGTTTCCGATTTGTTCGCATTTTTCTTTGCAATCCCGTTTACGTTCCTGTTCTTCCGCCAAATTAAAAATCAAGAAAAACTTGTTGAAACGGAGAAACAGACGGGGCAGGTATGCGTTGAATAAAAAATATGAGAATAAGGAAAAGGACTGCGTCTAAAATGGCGCAGTCCTTTTTTGTTGGCATAGTATTTAGCTTGCATTGAAATTTTTATAATAACTCATCTCCCGGCTTAACGGTCCAGGAAAATTTATCTTTAAAATCGTTAAAACATTTTTGGCAAATCCAACGTTGAAAATCCTTTGTACAATAAGACGTAGAACATTTATACACGGCGGATGTTTCCCAACACAATTCGCAATGTTCGTGCCAAATATGATGTATTCTTCCTTTTTCAAGATACCTTTTGTTTGCAACCCCTCGTCTTACCCATTCTTCGCCCTTGCTTACGACTATTTTGTAAAAGGTGTTTTTTAATTGGCAAGACTTCTTCCAAAATTCAGGGAACTTGATTTTATATAGCGTAAGATTGTTCAAATCATCTTCATTGCCTTTTATTCTCCAATCGTCTAAATGTTCCTTTTCGCCACTAAATTGCTCTGCGTTTGTTGATTGTGGTGTCAAGTATAAAACGCCATCAACGAGCAGGGATTGTTCTTGAATCGGACGGGAGAAATCTATTCCGCCATATTCGACGATAGAGCCAATTTTTGCAAAGTCAATTTTTTGAATGACTTCTTGTATATTGCCTAATTTCTGATAATTGCCCTTTTCGTCATAAAAATCAATGAAATCTTCGTAGGCAATAATAAAGATTTTTTTTTCATTTTGCAAAATGAGTTCAATTTCAGGTTCACATCCGTATTCAACCAAATATTCAACATTTTTTATAAACAATTGGGGAGAGTATTTCATTTTTTAACCCTTTTTAATATATACTTTTCAGATGGGCCATCCCATTCGCCGATATAAATAATCGTTTGTTCATCAATGATTAGCGCATCAAACATACAAGAACAAACGGCTCGGTGATAAGCGGTTTCAATATCGCAGACTTCTTCATAAACCAAATCAAAACAAGATTTTTTATCCGTAATTTGTTTGATTTTATGAAAAGCGGCTTTATCTTCCAGGTGTGTTAAATCCGCTATAATATCATTTTTATCAAAGCACGTGGAAAAATTTGAGAATTTGGAAAAGGCATTCTCCTTTTTCGTTGGTGAATTTAATTCAAATAAAATTCTATCACGTTTCATTTTATGAATAAAACGCGCCAAGTAAGATAAATATAAATCTTTCATAGTTTTCACTCTAACCTTTTTTTATAGTATATCATAAATTTTATGCAATTGCAACTGATTCTTTTCTAATTAAAAGACGAGCCTTGCTTGATATTAGCGTATTTTTCTTGACAAAACCTACGTTTTTATTGTATAATAAAGAAAAAATACAAAGGAAGTACTTTTATGGAAAAGAAAATAGGAAAAATTAAGCAGTTTTTTGCGGAATTTAAAAAGTTCATCACGCGCGGCAACGTGCTCGACATGGCAGTCGGCGTTATCGTTGGCGGTGCGTTTACGGCGATCGTCAACGGACTTTCCAACAACATTTTAAAGCCTTTGATCAACTGGCTTCTTGCGCTCATTTTAGGGAAAGAAGGATTGAGCGGGGCGATTACGATTCTTTCGCCTGCCTACGACGAAGCAGGCGCGCTCGTACTTGCTGATTCTATTTATATCGACTGGGGCGCATTTATTAGTGCGATTATCAATTTCCTGCTTATTGCATTCGTGCTCTTTTTAATCGTGAGAATGTTTAACCGTATTGCCGAAGCACAAGAAAAGCTTGCGCTTGGCTTAGAGCTTTCGGACAAGAAAGAAATTTGCAAAATCCGTAGAGAACAAAAGGTGTCCAAAAAGCAAGCAAGAGAAATTTTAAACGAGCGTAAGGCAGAACTTAAAGCCAAGCAAGCGGAAGAAGCGCGTGTGGCGGCAGAAAAGGCAGCAGCAGAAGCGGCGGCAGCGGAAGCAAAAGCTACGGCGAACACCCGTCTTTTGGAAGAAATCCGCGACTTGTTGAAAAACAAATAAAATCGATTGACTTTTTAGCTAAATTTGGCTATAATAATAACAATCGAATAGAAAGGCAAGGAAAAAGCGGGTTTTTTCAAAAAATCTTTCCCAAAGAGAGCGTGTCCAAAGGCTGAAAGGCGCGCGGAGAGAAGAAACAAGCCCTTTCACTTTGGAGCCGTTCCCTTGAAATAGCAGTAGGGGGAAACGCGTTGCGCGGCGTGATTGCGCGAATAAGGTGCGAAAAATTTTTACAAACTTCGCACGAATGCAGGTGGTACAGCGGAAGCTTATTTCGCCCTGCGCGCTTAGAAAAAGCGCGCAGGGCGTTATTCAATAAAAAAGGAGAAAAAACGGAATGAAAGAAAAGATTGAAGCGTTGCGTCTTGAAACGGAAACGGCAATGTCGCAAACGGAAACGGGTAGGGGGCTTTACGAACTGAAAGTGAAGTTCCAAACGGCGCTCAAAGGCATTATGAGCGGTATGAAAGACCTTGCCAAGGAAGATCGTCCGGCGTTTGGGAAGATTGTCAATGAATTCAAGCAAGCAATCGAAGAAAAATTCGAAGCGCGCGCAATCGTCGTGCGGGAAATGGAAATGCAGAAAAAATACGCCTCCGAGCGCGTGGATATCACTATGCCCGGAAAGAGCTATAAAGCAGGAGCGCTGCACCCAATTACGCTCGTCAAAAACGAGCTGATAGACATTTTCTCAGGTATGGGGTTCAAGGTATTCGAAGGTCCTGAAATTGAAACGGATTATTATAACTTTACCGCGCTCAACACTCCCAAGGACCACCCCGCGCGGGATATGCAAGATACCTTCTATCTTGCGGAAAATCTGCTTCTTCGCACGCAGACTTCGGCAGGGCAAATCCGCGTTATGGAAAAGGACGCGCCGCCCATTAAGATTTTATCCCCCGGCAGAGTGTTCCGTTCCGACGACGACGCGACGCATTCGCCTATGTTCCATCAAATGGAAGGGCTTGTGGTAGATAAAGGCATCACCCTTTGCGATTTGCAAGGTATGCTTGCCGAATTTGCGCGGAAAATGTTCACTTCTTCTACGAAAGTGCGTTTGCGCCCGTCCTATTTCCCGTTCACAGAACCGAGCGTGGAAGTAGATTTAAGTTGTTCGGAATGCGGCGGCAAGGGTTGTCGGCTTTGCAAAGGTACGGGTTGGATTGAAGTGCTCGGCGCGGGTATGGTCAATCGCCACGTGCTTGAAAATTGCGGCGTAGATCCCGATATTTACACAGGCTTTGCGTTTGGTATGGGTATCGAGCGTATCGCTATGCTTAAATACGGCATCAACAACATCAAAACGTTGTTCGAAAACGACGTTCGTTTCATTTCCCAGTTTGAAGAGTAAAGGAGAAAAACAATGAAAGCACCTTTCAGTTGGTTAAAAGATTACGTAGATATAGATATAACGGCGCAGGAGCTTGCGGACAAGCTGTTTTCCTGTGGCTTTGAAGTGGAAGAACTTTCCTATTTAGGAGAAAAAATCAACCGCGTGGTGGTGGGCGAAGTAAAATCCTTAACACCCCACCCCGATAGCGATCATATGCAAATTTGTATCGTTGATTGCGGGGAAGAATACGGCAGAGATTTACAAATCGTTACGGGCGCTTCCAACGTATACGTGGGAATGAAAACGCCTTGCGCACTTGACGGCTCGACGGTGGTAGACGGCGAAGAAGTGAAGAAGATAAAGAAAGGCAAACTTCGCGGTGTGGAATCGTTTGGTATGCTTTGTTCGGGCGGAGAACTCGGCATCAACGACGATTATTATGCAGGCGCGGAAGTGGACGGCTTGTTGGATTTGGGGAAAGACGCGCCTGTGGGGGAAGATATTAAGAAAATCGTAGGTTTGGACGATTGGATTTTTGATATTTCCATCACGGCAAACCGCCCCGATTGTCAATGCATTTTAGGGATAGCCAGAGAAGTGGCGGCGGTACTCAAAAAGCCGTTCAAAGCCCCCGATTATTCGTTTACGGCGCAAAAAACGAACGCTCAACTTATCGAAGTGGAAGTGTTAGCGCCCGAACTCTGCCCTAGATACGTTGGGCATTACGTGGAGAATATCAAGGACGTGCAAACACCCGCGTGGATGAAAAAACGCCTTGCGCTTTCGGGGATTCGTTCCATTTCCCCCGTGGTGGATATTACCAACTTCGTGCTCCTTGAAATGGGGCAACCCATGCACGCGTTCGACGCGGACGAGATTGGTGGGAGAAAGATTGTGGTACGCAGAGCGGAAAAGGGTGAAAAAATCACCACGCTCGACGAGAAAGAATTTACGCTCACAAGCGACAATCTCGTGATTTGCGACGGCGATAAGCCCGTTGCGCTTGCGGGGATTATGGGCGGTTTGAACAGTGAAATCAAAGACACGACGAAAAACGTATTTTTCGAATCTGCGAAATTTGCGCGCGATAACGTGCGGAAAACTTCCCGTTCTTTGGGACAAAGTTCCGATTCGTCTTCCCGTTTTGAAAAGGGTGTCGACGCCTACACGAACGAGCGCGGTATGGCACGCGCGTTGCATTTGATTGAAGAGCTTGGTTGCGGCACGGTAACGGATATGCACCGCGACGTTTGCTCGGTAGAGCTTGCACCTAGAATCATGACGGCGAGCGTGGCGAAGATTAACGCGCTTTTGGGTATCGAAGTGCCTGAAAGTGAAATTGCGGCAATTTTGACGCGTTTGAATTTTAAACCCGAGATTGCGGGCGATACGCTTACCGTTGAAATTCCGGGGTATAGAGAGGACGTAGACGGCTATCCCGACCTTGCGGAAGAGATTATCCGTATGTACGGCTACGAGCATATCACGCCGACGTTCTTGGAAAAGGCGAGCGTAACGGGCGGGGGCTTGACGGACGAACAAAAACGCGAATTGCATTTAAAAAATGCGCTTAGAACACAAGGTTTTTCGGAAGCGTATAATTATTCGTTCTATTCTCCGAAAGATTTCGAGCTTATGAAGCTTACGGAAAACGATTCGCTCAGAAACGCGGTGAAAATCTTGAATCCGATCAGTGAAGAGCTTTCGATTATGCGCACCTTCCTTGCTCCGTCTATGCTTCAAAACGCCGTGCGTAATATCCGCCGCGGCAACGACGAGGGCAGATTGTTTGAAGTGGCGAACGTATATTTCCCCAAAGATACGGCGGCAAGCGAAGAACCCGAAGAGAAAAAGCACGTTGTGCTTGGCATTTGGGGCGGAAGGAACGATTTCTTTGATATGAAAGGCGCAATCGAACGGCTTGCGGAAGTGTTCCATTTAGAATTTGTCTTTGAACGTGCGGAAAAGACGTATCTTCACCCTGGCGTTTCCGCGAAGATTATTTGTGATAAAAACGTTGTCGGCGAGCTTGGTGAACTCGACCCTGCTATTGCCCTTTCGCTCGGGCTTGATAAAAAAGTATACCTTGCAGAGATTGACTTGACGGCGATAGAAACGCAGATGGACGATCGTATCCGTTATAAAAATCTTCCCAAATTCCCCGCGGTTGAGCGCGACCTTGCGCTTCTTGCCGACGAGAAATTGACTTGCGCGGAGATTGAAGAAGTATTGCTTCATTCCTGTAAATACGTAACCAAAGCCCGACTTTTCGACGTATACCGCGGCGGCCAAGTCCCCGAAGGGAAAAAGAGTATGGCGTTCACGCTCACGTTCACGCCCGATCAAAACGTGGAAAAGGCGTTCACACCCGAAACGCTCGACGGTTTCGTGAAAAAGATACTCGGCAATTTGAAATTTAAACTCGGAGTAGAGCTTCGTTAATGAAAAGAACGGAAAAAATCAAAAACTACGGTTTTTTCAACGTAGATAAACCGTCGGGGATAACGTCTTCGACGGTTGTCAATAAATGTAAGTGGCTCACTGCAACCCCTTGCGGGCATATGGGCACGCTCGACCCTTTAGCGAGCGGCGTATTGCCCGTGGGGGTGGGGAATGCCACTCGGCTTTTTGATTATTTTTTGGAAAAGGAAAAGGAATATATCGCCGAATTTACGTTCGGCGTTTCTTCCGACACGCTTGATTCCACGGGCGAATGCACGCTTGTTGGGCGCATTCCGAGCGAAGCGGAGATTGTGGGCGTGTTGCCGTCTTTGATTGGCGAGATTGACCAAATTCCGCCAAAGTATAGTGCGAAAAACGTAAACGGGCGCAGGGGGTATGAGCTTGCCCGCGCGGGCGTAGATTTTGAACTTCCCGCAAAGCGCGTAAAGATTTTCGGTGTGGAACTGCTTGGGAAAGGGGAGCGTGAAAATTCCTACCGATTTAAAATCAACTGCGGCGGCGGCACGTATATCCGCTCAATTGCAAGAGATATGGCGTTCGCGCTGGAAACGAACGCGGTGATGAGCGCACTGAAACGCACGAAAAGCGGCGCGTTTGAAATGAAAAACGCGATACCCTTTTCTCTTTTGGAAGAAGATCTGCCTGTTGCCGAGCTTGAAAAATATTTAATCTCCACCGAAAGCGTATTGCCCTTTCCCGCGCTTGTAATCACGGATAAAAACCCTGAACGCATATTTAACGGTATGGCTGTGGAAACGGACGGGGCAGACGGATTTTATAAACTTTATAAAGAAGAGAATTTCTACGGTATAGCGGAAGTGAAATGTGGCTTCGCGAAAGCAAAGACGAAATTATGTTAAAAACAGTCGATTTTAGCGGACAATTTAATAAAAATTGCGGTTGCGTGATGTTGCTCGGCGGGTTCGACGGCTTGCACGCAGGGCATAAAAAGCTCGTGGAAAAGGCGAAAGGCTTTTGTTTGCCAATCGGGATTATGACGATTGTAGGCGGCAAGGACGCAAAAAATCTTTTCACGCTAAAAGAGCGGGAAGAGATTTTTACACGCGCGGGTGTAGATTTTGCGTTTGAATTGCCGTTTTCAGAAATTAAGGATTTATCCCCGCAAGAATTTTCGGGGTTATTGCTTGACGAATTTCATCCGATTGCTTTTATTTGCGGCGACGATTTTCGTTTCGGTAAAAATGCTTGTGGCAACGCGCAAACTCTTAAACAAGCAGGGCAGGTACGCGTTGAAGTGGAAAAACTAATCACGGCAAACGGTGAAAAAATCAGTTCTACCAAGATTAAAGGACATCTTGCGGCAGGGCAGGTGGAACAAGCAAACGAACTGTTAGACGAAGAGTTTTTTCTTCTTGGCACGGTTGTAAAAGATCGGGGCGTGGGCAGAACGATTGGTTTTCCCACGGCAAACGTTGCATACCCCAAAGACAAATATGCAATCAAACAAGGCGTATACGAAACGCGTGTTTGCGTGAACGGTAAAGAATATAAAGCGATTACCAATTACGGCAATCGTCCGACCTTTGATAACGATACGATTATAACGGAAACGTATTTAGACGGGTTTAGCGGCGAGCTATACGGTAAGGAACTGAAAATTTGTTTCAAACGGCAAATCCGTGAAATCAAGAAATTTGAAAGCGCAGAAAAGCTAAAAGCGCAGTTAAACGAAGACATAAGGAGAGTGCGGGAATATGATTAAATTCGGGCCGAGCGGAAACGCAGAAAGCTTTTACGCCGAAGGCAACCAACACACCGAGCAAGCGGCGGCGTTTGTAAGAAAACGGGGCTTGGACTGCTTTGAATATTCATTCGGACGCGGCGTCAGAATGACGGAAGATAAGGCAATTTCAATCGGCGAAGCGTTTGCGGCGGAAAATATCGAGATCTCCGCGCACGCGCCCTATTTCATCAATTTCGCTAACCCCGACGACGAAATGGCGGCGAAATCGTATAGCTACGTGCTAGACACGGCAAGAGTATGTAAGCTCATGGGCGGGAAGCGTATCGTGTTCCACCCCGCCGCGCAGGGAAAAGCGAGCCGTGAAGAAGCGGTTGCGCTCACAGAACAAAGATTACAAATTTTAAGGGAATATATCGAGTTGAACGGCTTGAGCGATATGATGTTTTGCCCAGAGACTATGGGCAAGCTCGCGCAGATTGGCACGATTGAAGAGATTGTCCGCTTTTGTAAGATAGATCCCGTGTTCACGCCGTGCGTGGATTTCGGACACATCAACGCAAGGGAACAAGGCTCGCTTAAAACGGTAGAAGATTATTATTCCCGCCTTGCGTATATGATAGACGAGCTTGGGTATGAACGTATGAAGCACTTCCAAGTGCATTTTTCCAAGATTATGTATTCGGCGAAAGGGGAAGTGAAGCATTTAACGTTTGCCGACGAGATTTACGGTCCGAATTTTGAGCCGCTTGCAATCGCGCTTAGGGATTTGAAATTAGAGCCGTATATCGTGAGCGAATCGGGCGGCACGCAAGCGGAAGACGCGGCGACAATGAAAGCCATTTATCAAGGAATTTTATAAAAATTAACAGATTATATCGTCGTATACTTGACGAAACGGGAAAATTTTGTTAAAATAAGAAATAAGATATGATGATTACGAACGGAAAAAAGGTTTTAAGCGGTAGCGGTTGCGACGCGGTGTACACGTCTTGCGAATTTTTGCTTCGGTATATCACGGGTATCGGCCCTGAAAACGGCTGTGCAATCGTGGATAAAACGGGTACGAAGCTCTATACCGATATGCGGTATATGGAAGCGGCGGAAAAGCTTTTTAAAGGCACGGACGTAACGCCTGTTCTTTATAAAAAAAGCGAAGTGCTTGCGCGTTTGGCGGGGTATGAGAAAGTAGGCGTTTCGTTTGAGCAAACTCCGCACGTGGAATATCTTGCATTGGAAAACGCGGGCGTGAAAACGGAAAACGTCGATAAGAGCTTATCCGAAGCCATGGGCGTGAAAAACGCTTGGGAACTGGATAATATAGCAAAGGCTTGTCAAATTGCCGAGCGGGCGTTTTTAAGGCTTTTACCCGAGATTAAAGAAGGTATGAGCGAAACGGAAATCGCCGCGCTTTTGGAATATAATATGCGAAAATTAGGCGCAGAAGGAACTTCCTTTGCAACCATCGTGGCATTCGGCGCACACGCCGCCGTACCGCACCACGAAACGGGGACGGACAAGCTTAAATTCGGCGACGAGATCTTGATTGATTTCGGTTGCAAAGTAAACGGATATTGTTCGGATATAACGCGTACGTTTTTATTTGGCGACGATGGAAAACACGCGGAATTTAAAAAGGCATACCAAGCGGTACTCATCGCGCACGAACTTGTGAAAGAGCAGGCAAGAAGCGGTATGACGGGTGCGGAAGTGGACGCGATTGCCCGTGGCTATTTAAACGAAAAAGGTTACGGTAAATTGTTTACCCATTCGCTAGGGCACGGAATCGGGCTTAATATCCACGAATTTCCGAGCATTAGCCCACGCGGGGAAACGCCCTTGCAAGACGGTATGGTCTTTTCGGACGAGCCAGGGGTGTACGCGGCGGGAGAATACGGAATCCGTATCGAAGACACCGTAACACTGAAAGACGGAAAAGTGAAGAGTTTCATGACGGAAACGGAGCGAAACCTTATCATTTTATAAAACAAGAAAAAATATAGTGCACAAGGAGAGAAAATTTTATGGCACAGATTTTAGCAGGCGATATTCGTAAAGGCGCAACCTTCGAATACAAGAGCGGCGTTTACACGGTAACCGACTTCCAACACGTAAAGCCGGGTAAGGGCGCGGCGTTCGTAAGAACGACGCTTAAAAACGTAGTAACGGGACAAGTCCTTTCCAACGAAACGTTTAACCCTACGACCAAGCTTGAAACGGCGCAGGTAGAGACGAAGAAAATGACGTATTCCTATTACGACGGCGAATTCTACGTGTTCATGGACGAAGAATATAACCAAGAAATGCTTTCGTTCGACCAAGTGGAAGAAGCGCTTAAATATATCAAAGAGAACGACACGGTAACGGTGAAATTCCTTTATGGCAAAGCGTTCTCGGTTGAACCTGAAAACTTCGTAGAGCTTAAAGTTATCGAAGCAGAACCGGGGGTAAAGGGCAACACGGCGACGAACGTAATGAAGAGCGCGAAAGTGGAAACGGGCGCAATCATTCAAGTGCCTATGTTCGTAGAAGAAGGCGAAACGATTCGTATCGACACGAGAACGGGCGAATACATGAGCCGCGTATAAAAATACCGCTCACCAAATCTAATAAAAATCAAAATGCAGGATTTTTTATCCTGCGTTTTGTCGTGTAAGCAAGGAGAAAGCAGATGAAAGCAGTGGTGCAACGCGTTCAAAAAACGAGCTTGAAAGTGAACGGAGAGTTAATCTCGGAAATCCCGTTCGGCTTGACGGTGTTTTTAGGAATAAAAGTGGGGGACGGAACGGAGCAAGTGGATTATCTTATGCGGAAGATTGCCAATTTGCGTGTTTTTGAAGATGAAAACGGAAAAATGAATTTGTCGGTGAAAGACGTCGGCGGGGAAGTTTTGCTCGTTTCGCAGTTCACGCTCTACGGCGACGCGTCGCACGGAAACCGACCGAGCTTCACGCTCGCCGAGCGTCCTGAAAAAGCAGAACCGTTATACGAATACGCTCTTTCCGCGCTTCAAGCACAAGGCGTAACCGTCAAAAAAGGCGTTTTTGGCGCGGATATGAAAATTGAACAACTCAACGACGGCCCCGTTACCATTTTGCTTGAAATATAGTCTAAATGTTTAAAAATCGAGCCTAAACATCAGGAAAAAAAAGGAACTCTACTCTCAGTAGAGTTCCTTTTTTGTGCAGTAGAGTGGCATTTTTGCTTGGTAGAGAGCGGAGGGAGGAAGTAGAGAAAAAAGGCGGGCAAGTGGGTTGTGTTTTTCTTTAAAATGCAATAAACTATTAGTATCGAAAACACGGCGAATTGTCGTAAGTCAAAGGAGAAAACACAAAAAATGTTGACGAAAACCGGTTGTAACGTAGTGCCCGTTTTTTATGCGGCGGACGAAAACTATTTACCCTTTTTAGGTGTTGCGCTTGCTTCCTTAAAAGCGTATGCAAGCAAAGAGAGAGCGTATCATATTCACGTGCTCTGTTCGGGAAAACTTGGCGGCAACGCAAAAAAAATCAAGGAAATGCAAACGGAGAATATCCGCGTGAGCTTTCACGACGTAAGTAAGCGTATTGAAGAAATTGTAAACGTGTTGCATTGCCGCGATTATTATACCCCCGCGATCTTTTACCGTCTGTTCATTCCCGATTTGTTCCCGCAATACGACAAGGCGATTTACTTGGATTGCGACACGGTGCTTTGCGCGGATATTGTCGAGCTTTACGACATCAATTTAAAAGAGAATTTAATCGGTGCGGTTGCCGACCAAGCGGTGGCGGGCGTGGTGGCGTTCCGCGAATACACGAAAAACGCGCTTGGTATCAACGCGGAAAAATATTTCAATTCGGGCGTAATTACACTCAATTTAAAAAAACTGCGTGAAATGAACTTTTTCCAAACGTTTTTTAACGTTTTAAGCCGTTATGCGTTTATCGTTGCGCCCGATCAAGACTGTTTAAATTTGATTTGCAAAAATAAGGTGCATTATTATTCCAAAGCTTGGAATGCCATGCCGATCGGCGGTGGAAAGGGAGCAAAACCCAAGCTCGTGCATTATAACCTTTCTTTAAAGCCTTGGCATTACGACGGCGTTTTGTATGAAGAATATTTCTGGGAATACGCAAAGCAAACGCCGTTTTTGGAAACGATTAAAAAGAAAAAATCGTCGTTCACACCCGAAATGGCGGAACGGGATCGCGTAGGCGGAGAACGGCTTATCGCACTTGCGCAAGCGGAAGCGGATAGCCCGCACAATTATCTTGCCACGGTGCAAGAAAACGAACAAAATAAGCAAAAGGGGGTAGGCAGGTATGGATTTATCGCAGATTTCTCCCGCTCGCTTAGCGGTGATAAAGCGAATCTCGGAATATGAAAAAGCGGGGCGTTTCGATGAGCCTGTAGAAATTGATCCCGAAGCGAAAGAGTTGCTTCCTGAAAAGGTGGATTATCTTTGTAAAAAGTTTTCGAGCAAATGCAAAAGACGGCTCGCGAATATGGTTGCCGATCGCTATTTTTTAGGGCTTATCAAAAAGGACGTGCTCGTAATCGACGACGTTTTAGGTAAAGAACACCTTTCCGCGCTTGAAAAAGGTGCGGTGATCACCTGTAACCATTTTTCGCCGCTGGATAATTATATAGTCTTTCACGGCATACGCCAATTTTTGCCGAGAAAATATTTGTATAAAGTCATTCGCGAAGGGAATTATACGAATTTTAAGGGTTTGTACGGTTTTTTCTTCCGCCATTGTAACACGTTGCCGCTTTCTCGCAACCGCCGCACTATGATTAACTTCACTTCGGCGGTGAACACACTTTTAAAACGCGGGGAAAGCGTGCTTGTTTATCCCGAACAGGAAATGTGGTGGAATTATCGCAAGCCCCGCCCGTTCAAGGTAGGTGCTTTTAAGCTTGCTTACCGTGCGGGCGTGCCCGTCGTGCCCACTTTTATCACAATGCAAGACGATCCTGAAAGGCTGGACGAACACGGCTATCCCGTGCAACGGCATACCTTGCATATTTTACCGCCCGTATACCCCGATTTGACGCTCGGGGACAAGGCGGGCGCGGAGAAAATGAAAGAAGAAGCGTATGCTGCTTGCAGAGCGAAATACGAAGAAATCTACGGCGAACCGCTGCCGTAAAGGCGGGGAATAAAGACTCAAAAAGCAAAAGAAAAACGATTAGGAAAAAAGAAATATGTTATATACCGTTATCGTGCTAAGTGCTACGTTGTTGATTGCGCTAAGCATAACGCTTTTAAAGGGGGCAAGTTTTTTGCCCGCTCTCGCGTTTACTGTGCTCGCCGTAGTAATCGTCGTGGCAATCGATGGAATCGTCGCGGCGGCGGCGCGAACGTTGCCCGAATGGTGCGCGGATCGCAGAAAAAAGATTTTTCGGGTTTCGCCACGTGAAAAGCGGTTTTACGAAAAAATCAAAATACGCAAATGGAAAGATAAAATTCCCGAGCTTGGGCATTTGACGGGATTTCGGAAAAACAAGTTGCAAGATCCGAAAAGCGTGGAATACGTTGATAGATTTTTGCTGGAATCTTGCTATGGGGAAATTGACCATTTTTTCAGTGCGCTTTTAGGATTTGCCACGCTCGCGTTTTCTTTTTTAACGCCATTTTGGAAAACAATCGCGATACCCGTGTCCGTGATCACCGCCATTTTGAACATACTTCCGCTTTTCGTTTTGCGGTATAATTTTTATAAACTCGAAATCCTTCGTACAAGAACTTTGAAAAAAGAAAGATTGGAAACGGAAATGGAAAATTGTTTGCGAGAAATCGCAACCACGCAAGCATAAAGAGATAAAAACCAAAAATAAACACCATGAAACCTTTTGCCGCAAGCGCAACACAACGAGCGTTTGCGGCGGTTTTTATATTTTTTTATAAAAAAAATAAAAAAATTCCTTAAAAAAAAAGGAATTCGACAAGTTTGTGTCGAATAATATTTTAAGGAGAAAAGGATATGGACGTGAAGCAGGACGTGAAGCAAGAAAAATTTTCGTGCGTGCGCGAGCGCATTTGTGCGCGCGAAGAAAGGTTTTTTTCACCGTTTGCGCAGAAGTCTGCGGAAACGAAAGGTCGGTTGCGCGAAGAAAAGCCTTGTTCTTTCCGCACCGATTTCGGGCGTGATCGCGACCGTATCATTTACAGCAATTCTTTTAAACGTTTAAAAAACAAAACGCAAGTCTTTTTTGCGCCTGAGGGGGATCATTACATCACGCGGCTTACGCATACGCTTGACGTGTCGCAAATCGCACGCTCGATCGCCCGCACGCTCGATCTCAATGAAGATCTTACCGAAGCGATTGCGCTCGGACACGATCTTGGGCACACGCCCTTTGGACACGTGGGAGAAAGGGTACTTGCAAAGCTTACGGAAAAAGGCTTTTTCCATAACGAACAATCGCTTCGCGTCGTCGATTGCATTGAAAAAGATGGACGGGGACTGAATCTCACGTTCGAAGTGAGGGACGGGATTTTGGAGCATAAAAGCTCGGGAAAACCCGCAACGCTTGAAGGACAAGCGGTGTCGCTTGCCGATCGCATTGCGTATATCAATCACGACATTGAAGATGCAATCCGTGCGGGGATTTTAAAGGAAAGCGATCTTCCAAAGCATGCCGTGTCGGTGCTTGGGGATAAGACGAAAACACGAATCAATAAAGCAATCACCGACATTTATCAAACTTCGTATGGAAAAAATTTCGTTCGTATGTCCGAAGAAGTGATGGAAGCGACGAATGAGCTTCGTAAATTTATGTTCGAGCGAGTGTACGAGCTTGCCAACAAATCGATACAAGAGCGTTCGGAGCGTATGCTTACGCAAATGTTCAATTATTTTACTAAAAACGTAGACAAGCTTCCCGCACGGTATTTGCGGCTATTAGAGCGCGACGGCAAAGAGCGGGTAGTTTGTGATTATTTATCGGGAATGACCGACAGATACGCAATCGGCGTGTTTGAAAGTCTGTTCATTCCCGCAACCTTTTCCATAGGAGGCGTCGATTCGTGAGCGGCGGTAGGGGGCTTGATTTCCGCTTTATGCAGGAACTCAAACAAAAAAACGAGATTATAGACGTGATTAGCGGCTACGTATCGTTAGATAAGAAAGGCAACACACATTGGGCGTGTTGTCCCTTTCATCACGAGCGAACGCCGTCGTTTGCCGTCAATCAAGTGGAGCAGTTTTACCACTGCTTCGGTTGCGGTGTTTCGGGCGACGTCGTAAAATTTGTGCAGGAGATTGAATCGACGGATTTTATGGGCGCGGTACGCATTTTAGCGGCGCGTGCAAAAATGCAAGTTCCCGAAAACAATTTCGACACCGAAAAGGCGGTGGAACTGAAAAAGAAACGAGATGAAATGGCGGCGATTATGCTCGATTGCGCACGGTTTTATCTGTCGAATTTATATAGTGGCGATAAACGCGCGGAAGCACACTTGCAATATATCCAGAACCGTAAAATGACACCGACAACGGTAAAAAAATTCGGGCTTGGCGCGTCGCTCGATTTCTTCTCGCTTCCCGATTATTTGGCAGGGAAAGGGTATTCGCGGCAAAATTTAATTGATTCGGGCGCGCTTTCGGAATCGAAATCGGGTAAGCTTGTCGATTCGCAAGCGGGGCGGCTTATCTTTCCGATCATTAACGCGTTTGACGAAGTTGTGGCGTTCGGTGGCAGACTTTTAGAAAAATCCGATTTCGCGAAATATAAGAACACAAAAGAGACGCTACTTTTCAATAAAAGCAAAACGCTTTATAACATCAACCTTTTGAAAAAGCTCAAACGTAAGCAATCGATCAAAGAAGTAATTATCGTTGAAGGGTATATGGACACCGTATCCCTTTATCAGGCGGGCTTTGAAAACGTTGTGGCTTCTATGGGCACTTCGCTCACGAAAGAGCAAGCAAGGCTTGTGAAAAGGTATTCAGATAACGTTTTGATCAGTTACGACGGCGATTTTGCAGGGCAAAAAGCCGATCTTCGGGGTTTGGAAATTCTGAGCGACGAGCATTTGAACGTCCGCGTCGTGCCCATGCCCGAAGGGTTAGATCCCGACGACGTAGTCAAACAAGGTGCGGCGTCTTACCAAAAATGCTTGGATGCTGCCATGCCGCTTATCGATTATAAAATTCACGCGGTGGAAAGGAAATACGATCTTTCGCGTACAGAAGAAAAGCGAAAATTTGTTTCAGAAGCGCTGAAAGTGGTGGCGGAAGCGGAAAGCGAGAGCGTGAAAGAAGAGCTGTTGAAAAAGCTGCGCGATCAAACGGGGATTACCTATCACGCGCTTGAACGCGATTTACAAAACGTAAAGAAAGAGTCGTCGAACACGGATGCGAACGCGCCGCAACTGCAAGAGCAAACGCGTATAGCAGAAACGGCGTCGGGGACGGACAGGCGGGTGAAAGCCGTGCGTTTCATCTTGGCGGCAAAACTGTTCGCCGCACCGTATGCTAAGGATTACGACGTGCGTGAATTGTCTTTATCCGATTCTTCGCATAAAGAAATTGCAGGTTTTATCTTGGAACGGGAAAAGGCGGGCGAGCGTATGCGGGCAAATGAACTGTTCGAAATACTTGACGAAGATGATCCCGAACTTAGCGCGATTTGCGATTTCAATTTTGAAGACAAACTGACGGGCGAAACGGCGGAACGGTTTTTTAGCGACAGTGTGAAAACGCTGAAAAAGGAAGCGGTGGAGCGAGAGATAGCAGAACTAAACGAAGAGTTCGCCAAAGAGACAGACGAAGAAAAACGCAAGGCGATACGGCGCAAGATTATGGATTGCGTAAGAAAAGCAAATCAATTAAAAAAGTAAAAGAAAACGGGCGACCGTTCTTTATAAACGGAGGATAAAAAGGGTGAATATATCCGAACAAAAACTCAACGAAATTTTACAGGGCATCATTGAAAACTATGGCAAGAAGGGAAGTATTTCCACGAACGCGCTTTGCGACGTTATGGAAAAATACGACACCAACCCCAACCAAATCGACTACGTGTATAAGTATCTCGGCGAAGCGGGAATTCAAATCGTAGACGAAGACCAACGCGATCGCGAACTGTTTGAGCAGGCGCTTTCGGATATTGGGTTGGACGACCCTGTAAAAATGTATCTCAAAGACATTGGCAGAGTGCCACTTTTGTCGGCAGATGAAGAAGTCGAGCTTGCGCGGCGTATGCAGGAATCGGACGAAGCGGCGAAAAAGCGACTTTCGGAAGCCAATTTGCGTCTTGTCGTATCCATAGCCAAGCGCTACGTGGGACGCGGCATGCTTTTCCTTGATCTCATTCAAGAAGGAAACTTAGGGCTTATGAAAGCCGTCGAGAAATTCGATTACCAAAAGGGCTTTAAATTTTCGACCTACGCCACGTGGTGGATTCGTCAATCCATCACGCGTGCGATTGCCGATCAGGCGAGAACGATTCGTATCCCTGTGCATATGGTGGAAACGATTAACAAACTTACGCGCGTACAACGCTTGCTTTTGCAAGAGTTGGGCAGAGAACCTACGCCTTCGGAGATTGCAGAACAAATGGGAGTAACCGAAGAGCGCGTTGTAGAAATTCAAAAGATAGCGCAAGATCCCGTGTCCTTGGAAACGCCGATCGGCGAAGAAGAAGACAGTCATCTCGGCGATTTTATCGAAGATGAAAAAACGACTACGCCAAGCGACTCGGTAGCATTCTCTATGCTCAAAGAACAACTGTTAGGAGTACTCGACACGCTTACCCCGCGTGAAGAAAAGGTGTTGCGGCTTCGTTACGGTATCGACGACGGCAAGCCCAGAACGCTTGAAGAAGTGGGTAGAGAATTTAACGTAACGCGTGAGCGTATTCGTCAAATCGAAGCGAAAGCGCTTCGTAAACTCCGTCACCCGTCGCGTAGTAAAAAACTCAGAGATTTTCTCGACTAATGGGCTACGGAAAACGGATTGATACCCTTTGCTCGTTGCTCTCTCCCGCTTCCCTGTTTGCGGACGTGGGTTGCGATCACGGGTATTGCACGGAGTATATGCTCAAAAACGGGCTTTGTGAGCACGCGATTATTTCGGATATAAGCAAAGGCAGTTTGGAAAAAGCGAAAACGTTGCTTGCTTCCTATCTTGCGGCAGGAGTTGCTACGGCAGTGCTCGGCGGTGGATTTGTCGGTGTTCCCAAGGACGTGGACGAAGTGTTGATTGCGGGTATGGGCGGCGGCGAGATCGTGGGGATATTGTCCGATAAAAAGTTTGGGTTTATGCCCAAGCGGTTTGTGTTCCAACCTATGCACGACGCGCTAAAGCTTAGAAGATACATTTTTGAAAACGGCGGGTATATCGAGCGGGATTTTACCTTTGAAGACGGCAAGTTTTACGACGTAATCGTGGGTGGCAGGGCAGATGACACGAATGTAAGCGTGCCTTATTCGGACGCGGAATATGAATTCGGCAGAGACAATTTGAAAGACAGACCGCAAGCGTTTTTAAAGCGTATGAAAAAGCTTTTGAAAGATATGGATAAATATCTTTCCGCGCCCACGCTCCAAGAGAAAAGCCGTGCGGAAATAGAAGTGCGGAAAAGAAAATTACAGGAAGTGTTAAACGGTGAAACTTTGTGAATTTTACAAAATCGCAAACGAGATAGCGCCCAAAGCTTTAAGCGACGAATATTGCGAAAAATACGGCGCGTACGATAATAGCGGTATTCTCGTTGATGCAGGCGAAGAGATTACAGGCGTTTTGTTTTCGCTTGACCTTTCGTTTGCGGCGATTGAAAAGGCAATCCAAAATAAAGCGAATTTAATCGTTACGCACCACCCCGCAATCTATGGCAAGATTGACGGTATTCGCGTGGGCGATTTCGAGCCGCTGGGAGAAAAGCTCGTTGTTGCTTTGAAAAACGGAATTTCGGTGATTTCGATGCATTTGAATTTGGACGCGGCAACAGGGGGCATTGACGAAAGTCTTGCGCAAGGCATTTGTCTTTCGGTAGGGGCAGGTACGCGTTCACCGCAAAACGTAGGGGTGATGCACCCGCTTTCTTTGGGTGGTTACGGCAGAGCGTACGACGTGGAAAAAACGCCGCTTGACCGTTTGATTGAAAACATAAAAAAGACCTTTAAAACGGAGCGCGTTTGCGTGTACGGAAAGAAAAAGGAGATTGAGCGCGTTGCGAGCTTTTGCGGCAGCGGCGCGGACGGAGAATCCGTTGCCTTTGCTTATGAGCAAGGCGCAGACGCGATTATCTCATCCGATTTCAAACATCACGTCATCACGCTTGCGCTCGAAAAAAATCTGACGGTAATCGCGCTCACGCATTACGCGTCGGAAAATTACGGATTTGAAAAATATTATCAAAAAATCCGCCAAAGTATCGCGCTTCCGTGCGCATATCACACGGACGAAATTTTGCTTTGACGGGAGGAGTTATATATGTCTACTTTACAAGCGATTTTACAGTATCAGGAGATCGACAGAAAGCTTTTTAAGCTGGAAAACGAACTTGCGGAAAGCGAAGAGAGAAAAAAATACGTAAAATTACAAAAATTTCTTAAAGTCGCGCCCGAAAAACTTGATTCGTTAGACGCGAAAGCGACGTCTTTGAAATCGGAAGCGGACGCGCTTGCGAAAAAATACGAGCAAATCGAAACGACGCTCGGCGATTTTGAAAATCTCGACGAACTTTTATCTGGCGGTGCGGACGTTTCGTTCTATAAAAAGAAAGCGCAGTCGGTGTTTGAACAACTTCGCAAAATCAAGGCGGAATTGAACGCACTCGCGGACAATATCAAGGAAACAGACGCGGAATATAAAAAGCTTAAAAAACAAGTCATTTCCGCGCAAAAACAATATGCGGAAGCCGCGGAAGCGTATAAGGCGGTAAAAGGCGCGAAAGAAGGTGAACGCAAGGAAATCGAAGCGGAGCTTGAAAAAGCGGCGGAAGCGGTGAAAAAATCGGATGGTGAAACGCTCGCGCGTTATCTTACCAAACGCAAGGAGAAAATTTTCCCTGTGGTGGGCGCGCTCTATCAGGGTAGATGTCCGTTTTGTAGCATGGAACCGCCTATCGCGGCAAAAAGTAGGCTCGCAGGCGGGATTGAGTGCGATCATTGCCACCGCATCATTTTCAGCGAGTAAACTTTTGCAAGGGTTTCCGCATACGATAAACCGTGCGAAAAATCAAGGCGAAAATTCATTTAAAAAGTATAAAGGAGAACGCGCTTGCGTTTAAAACGTTGACGGGGAAACGGCTTTGCGCCGTTGTGAAAGCGGACGCCTACGGGCACGGCGCGGAAGAAGTCGCGCTTGTCTTGCAAGGGATTGTCGATTGTTTTGCCGTGGCGCTACTTTCCGAAGCGAAAGCAATCAAGACGTATGCTTGCGGAAAGGACGTTCTCATATTATGCCCGCCGATTGCGCTTTTAGACGCGATTGAAGCGGTGCAAAACGGGTTCGTTTGCACGGTTGCGGGTATGACTTCGGCAAGGCTCTTGGCGCAGGCAAGCGAGATTTGTAAAATCCCCGCGCGCGTGCATTTAAAAGTGAATACGGGCATGAATCGCTATGGTATGGGCGTTTCGGAGCTTGGCAGAGTTTGCAATTTTTTCAAAAACACGTCCCTTGTAAAGGTGGAAGGCTTGTTTTCCCATTTGCACGAGCCGTTTGGGATAAGCGCGGACAAACAAAGGGAGCGGTTTTTGCAAGCGGAGCGGGTGAGTAAGCGGTATTTCCCAAATCTTACGCGGCATTTGAGCGCAACTGCGGGCGCGCTTTTAGGCGAAAACTTTGCGTTCGATATGGTGCGCGTTGGGATTGGGTTATACGGTTATTTGCCGAGCGGCGCGAAAAAGATAATCCCGCTTAAAAAGGGTATGACGGTTTACGCGACGGCAATCGGGTGTCGAAAATACGCTTACGGTGGCGCGGGTTATGGAAAGGAGCTTACCGAAAGCGAACGGGTGAATTTTTTATCCGTTTTGCGGGTAGGCTATGCCGACGGATTTTTGCGGAAGAGAGAAAACGGCACGGCGGGATGCGAGCGGAACGCGAACAACTTATGTATGGACGCGTGCATTCGCACAGGAAGATACAAACGCGGTGAAGAAGTGCCGATTTTAACGGACGCGGATGAAACGGCGAGAAGTTCGGGAACGATTGCGTATGAAGTGCTTTGTGCGGCGACGCGGCGGGCGGAAAGAATTTATTTATACGATTAACAACGAAAGAAATACGGGAGAGAAAGAATGACAACGGTAACAAAGAAACTCAAAGCATTCGGTGGACAAGTTTGGCAACTGTTCAAATTATCTATTCCATCGGCGCTTATGTATATTTGCATGGGCACGACGATTATGATGCTTACGTTGGAAGAAAGCCAAATAGCTTGGAATAATGAAAAGCTTGGTTGGACGATTGTGTGTGTTCTTGCAGCATTGGCATTTAATGCGTTCGTGACGTACGGAATGGGCGGCGACGGTTACGAAATGCTCGTTTCGGGGAATATTAAGCGTATGTCTACGGACGAGCACGGCGGCGGATTTAAAATGTCGTCGCATAAATACGCTAAGGAATATCGCGTTTGGAAAGGTTTTTTAATCGGCGCGTTTGCCGCTTTATACACGCTTGTGTTCGGCATTCTGTTCGGTTGCAATCAAGAAGCAATTAACGCGGAAAAGGTTTCCTTTGGGATTTCGGCGTTACATTTCTTTGGCTTTTTGCTTTCGGGTTGGACGCTCTTGCCCATTTATTATTTAAATATGAGCGGAATTACGGTGAGCTATTTCATAGCTTGCGCGTTTGCAATTTTACCTGTCTTGGTTTCGGGTGTGTTCTATACTTTGGGTGCATACGGCAAGAGAAATAAGGCGATCAAAAAACAGATGCTCGCAGATCAAGCAGCGGCGGTGGAAGCGGCAAAAGAGAAGAAAATCAATTATGGCGGCTTGCCGGGGACAAAGCCTAAAAAACGGAAATAAGGATAAAAATAAATGCGAATTATCGGCGGCGAATACAGAAGCAGAATTCTTGCAGACATACAAGGCGATAACGTGCGCCCTACTTCCGATCGTGCGAGAGAAGCCCTTTTCAATATTTTGGGAACGTGCGTGCAGGGTGCGCGCGTGCTCGATCTGTTTGCGGGAAGCGGCGCGCTGGGACTTGAAAGTCTTTCCCGCGGCGCAAAGGAAGCGACGTTCAATGACGTTTCAGGTAGTAGCGTGGCGATTGTAAAAAAGAATATTGCTTCGCTCAAAGTGGAGAATAGGGCAAAGGTATATCAAACGGACTTTTCGGCGTTTTTAAACGTAATGAGCGCTCCCTTTGATTTAATTTTTATCGATCCGCCTTATCGCTTTGATTACGGTGAAAAGGCTTTACAAACGATTGCGACAAAAGGACTTTTGACAGAAAACGGAATCGCCGTTTACGAGCGCGATCGTCCGTTTGAAGGGGAGATTGCGGGTTTGGATAAGTATGACGAGAGAAAATACGGAAAGGCCTATTTAACCTTTTTCAGGAGAAAAGTATGAATAATAAAAAATGCGTGTTTGCGGGAACGTTCGACCCGCCTACGCTTGGACATAAAGCGGTGATTGAGAATTGTTTGAGCGTCTTTGACGAAGTGGTGGTGGCGATTCTCGTCAATCCCAAGAAAGCACCTTATTTTACGGTGGAAGATAGAAAAAAAATGTTATCGCTTACCGTAAAAAGCGAGCGTATGCGGGTGGTGGAATTTTCGGGTACGGTTGCCGAACTTTTGAAACAAGAAAATACGAACGTTTACGTACGCGGACTTAGAAATGCGACCGATTTCGATTATGAAACCGCCGATTTCTACGCCACAAAAAAATTAAACGGACAGATTACGGCTTTGTATTTGCCCTGTCCGCAAGAGCTTTTACACGTTAGCTCGTCTATCGTTCGAAATAGCCTGCGTTTCCATACCCCGATTGACGAATACGTAACCAAAGAAGTGCAAGAATATATCGAAAAGATAGAAAGAAAAGAGTAAGCGAAAGACGAAAGGAAAGGAGAGTTCGTTATGTTAGAAAAACAATATTTTATTCCCGAACCGGAAGAATTTATCACGGAATCGCCTATGACGGCGGAACTCAAAAAAATAAAAAAGGAACGCGACGAAGAAATTCGTGCGGTAATTGCGGGCAAAAGCGAAAAAATGCTCGTGATTGTAGGCCCTTGCTCTGCGCACGAGCCTGCCCCTACGCTTGAATACATTTCACGGCTTGGAAAAATCAATGAAAAAGTCAAAGACAAGCTTGTAATCGTGCCGCGCATTTACACGAATAAACCGCGCACTAAGGGCGTAGGGTATAAGGGTATGTTTTTGCAACCCGATCCCGAAGGTGCGGCGGATATAGCGCGCGGAATTCGCAGTATTCGTGCGTTGCACCTTGCCGCTATGAACGAATCGGGTTTAACGGCGGCGGATGAAATGCTCTACCCCGAAAACACCCCGTACGTGGAAGATTTGTTGTCCTATCACGCGGTGGGGGCAAGAAGCGTGGAAGATCAACTGCACAGGCAAGTGGCGAGCGGTATCGACGCGCCCGTGGGTTTGAAAAATCCTATGAGCGGCAATATCCCCGCGCTCGTCAATTCCATTTACGCGGCGCAAAGCCCGCAAATTTTTAAATATCGCAATTATCAAGTGAGTTCGGACGGAAATCCGTATGCGCACGCAATCTTGCGGGGCGGCGTGGACGGCTCGGGTGCGGACGTGCCCAACTTCCATTACGAAACGGTGATGCAACTTGCCGAGCTTTTAAACGGCGGGGGCTTACAAAACCCCGCAATCGTCATTGATTGTAATCATTCCAATTCAGGGAAGAAACACCGTCAACAGGTACGTATCGCGCAGGAAGTTATGCAAAACAGAACGTACGATAAGGATTTTAAAAAGATAGTAAAAGGGTTTATGATTGAAAGCTTTCTCGTTGAAGGCAATCAAAAGCACGACGAAGTGTTCGGGCAATCAATCACCGATCCTTGCCTTGGTTGGGACGATACGGAAAAACTGCTTTATAAGCTCGCAGAGCAGGTCTGATTTACAAGGAGAAGAAAAAAATGAAAATAGCGTTTTTAGGACCGGAAGGAAGTTATTCGCATCTGGCGGCGAAATCCTTTTTGGAAACGGAATCGACAGGTGCAAAGCACGCGGCGGATTGGGACGAATGTATTCCCTTTAGGAACTTTCCCGAAGTGCTTGCCGCGGTAGAAAACGGTAGAGTGGATGCGGCTGCCGTGCCCATTGAAAACAGTTTGCAAGGCGGGGTTTTGCAAAATCTCGATTTGTTACAAGATTCTAAGGAGCTTTACACCGTAAAGGAATTGATTTTGCGCGTCGATCACAGACTAATTTATAAATCGGGCTTAAAATTCTCGGAGATTGGGCGGGTATATTCCCACCGTCAAGCGCTCGACCAATGCGCGGCGTTTTTAAGCAAAGAAATGCCGTTTGCTTCTCTTCGTGAAACGGAATCGACGGGATTTGGTTTGACGCGCGCCATGGAAGACGATTCGGGCAAAAGCGCGGCGATTGCGGGCGCGCACACGGAAAATTTGCGAGCGGGATTTGTCATGAGCGAGCAAAGTATTGCGGACGAACCGAATAATTTCACCCATTTCTTACTTGTAAAAAAAGGGGAAGCGGCGCTTCCTAAAACGAGCGAGCGGATTTTCTTTTCCGCTGTTTGTCCCCACCGCCCCGGAAGTTTGCTTGAACTTTTGCGCGTGATTGCAGGTTGCGGCGTGAACATGACCAAGATTGAAAGCCGTCCCGTGAAAGACAAGGTGGGGGATTACCGTTTCTTTATTGAAGCGGAAGCGGATATAGCCGCGGCGGAAACGAAAGAGCTGCTCGCCAACATAAGAGAAAATACGCTCGAATGTAAACTTATCGGTGCATATTCAAAATAAAGGAGAAAAATGACTAAGAAAAAAACACTCGGTTTTGCGCTCGGATCAGGCGGTAGCCGCGGCGTGGCGCACATCGGCTTTTTAAAGGCAATGGAAGAGGCGAAACTCAAACCCGATTTTATCACGGGCTGTTCCATGGGGGCGGTTGTGGGCGCGGGTTACGCCGCAGGACTTACAACGGAAGAAATGTATAAGGCGGTGCGAAAGCTCCGTTTGCTTGATCTGATTACGCCCGTCGGGTTTCGCGGCGGTTTGTTCGATACGAAAAAGATTAGAAAATTACTGGAAAGATATTTCGGTAATCCCGATTTCTCCGAACTGAAAATCCCGTTCCGTTGCGTGGCGGTGGATATGATTGAGCAAAAGATCGTAGAATTTTCCGAAGGAAACGTGCTCGAAGGCGTGATTGCTTCGTCGAGTATTCCCGCGGTATTCAAGCCCATGGAAAAGGACGGTATGCGCTTGATTGACGGCGGGATATTAGAGCGCGTGCCTTATTTACAGCTCAAAGGCATGGGCGCGGAAACAATCGTGTGCGTGGACGTTTTGGGTCGGCGTTCCACGAAAGAAAAAATGCCGAGCGCGCTCGGCGTGCTTTTAGAAACGATCGATTTAATGGACAATTATCGCACGGCGCGCCGCAGAGAAGAAAACGCTGCCGTGATCGATTTTTGGCTTGAACCCGAGCTTGGGGATATGAGTCAATATTCCTTAAAGCGAATGGATTTTGCCTATGAAAAGGGATATGAAATGGGCGTAAAATACGCCAAGGAAATTAAAAAAGCGCTCAAAAGATAGGGGCAGGTATGGATTTATTTGATTTTAACAATCACGAAGAAACGGCAAAACCGCTTGCTGAGAGAATGCGTGCAAACACGCTCGACGATTTTATCGGGCAGGAGCATATCGTAGCCAAAGGCTCGCTTCTGCGCCGCGCGATTGCTACCGATAGGCTTGGCAGTTGTATCTTTTGGGGACCGCCGGGGTGTGGGAAAACCACGCTTGCGAATATTATTGCGCTTGCCACAAGCGGCGAATTTATCAAGCTCAACGCCGTCAACGCAGGCGTAGCGGACGTGAAAAAGGCGGTGGAAACGGCGCGGGAGAATTTGAAGCTTTATAACAAGCGCACCTATCTTCTTTTAGACGAGTGCCATCGCTTTAATAAAACGCAAAGCGATTCGCTTCTTCCCGCAATCGAACAGGGCACGATTATTTTTATCGGCTCAACGACGGAAAATCCGTACGCGGCAATGACGCCCGCTATCGTTTCCCGTTGCCGCGTGTTTGAATTTAAGCATTTGACGAAAGAAAATATAATCGGCGCCCTCAAAGCCGCGCTCAAAAGCAGACATAAGGGCTTGGGTAAGAAAAATATCGTAGCGGACGAGGACGCGCTTGAACATATCGCAAGGGTTGCGGGGGGCGATCTTCGCACGGCGTATAACGCGTTGGAGCTTGCCGCACTAACAAGCGAGCCAAACGCCGAAGGGCAAGTGCATATCACGCTTGAAGATGCCGAACAGTCCATTCAAAAAAAAGCGCTTTCGTATAACGAAGATTCCTATTACGATTTTTTATCCGCGTTTTGTAAATCTTTACGGGGAAGCGATTCCAACGCCGCGCTCTATTACGCAATGCGCTTGATTGAAGGCGGGTGCGATCCTATGCTCGTGGCTCGGCGGCTCGTTGTGCATTCGGCGGAAGACGTCGGCATGGCAGACCCGCGCGCACTACAAATGGCGACTTCCGCTATGTACGCGCTCGAAAAAATCGGGTATCCCGAAGCGCGTATTCCGCTTGCCGAAGCGATTATATACGTTTGCGAAGCGGAGAAGAGTAATTCGGTGGTGGAAGCTATGTACGCGGCAATCGCCGACGCAAAGGAAGTGCGCGACGATAACGTTCCGCCCTACTTAAAAGACAATTCGTACGGGAGCAAGGAAGATAAGGCAAATAGCGGAAAATATAAATATCCGCATAACTACGGCGGGTACGTTGAGCAACAGTATTTGCCCGATTCCTTGAAAGATAAAGTATATTATATTCCCAAAAACAACGGTTATGAGAACGAAGTGAAAAAAATTCGCGAAAGGAAGGGTAAAAAATGAAGTGTTTATATTGTGATTGCACGGATAGTAAGGTTATCGATTCCCGCTCGGCGGACGACGACAGAACGATACGCCGCCGCAGGGAATGTACGGGTTGCGGCAGACGGTTCACAACTTACGAAACAATCGAAGTTACGCCTGTGCTTGTCGTGAAAAACAACGGTACGCGCCAATCGTTCAATGCCGAAAAGATTAGAAATGGGATTATCAAATCGTGCGAAAAACGCCCCGTGCCTATGTCCGTGATCGACGATATGGTTGCCGATATTTCTAAACAAGTGTATAATAGTATGGAAAGCGAAATCACGACGAAAGCCATCGGGGAAATGGTCATGGAACGCTTAAAAAAAGTGGACGAAGTGGCGTACGTTCGCTATGCATCCGTTTACCGTTCTTTTAAGGATTTGTCGTCGTTTATGACCGAGCTTAAACAAATGATGAAAGCGGATAAAGCAGATAAAAAGGATAAAGCGTAAAATATGAAGAAAACGAAAACGATTGACGTCGGCGGGGTTTTAATCGGCGGCGGCGAGAGCGTGAAAATACAATCCATGACGACGACGAAAACGGCGGACGTGGAAGGTACGGTGGCGCAAATTGACGCTTTGGAAAAAGCAGGGTGCGAGCTTGTGCGCGTGGCGATTGCGGACGAAGCGGACGCGCTTGCCTTAAAACAAGTGAAAGAAAAGGTTCGTCTGCCGATTGTGGCGGACGTTCATTTTTCGCCCAAACTTGCCGTTTTAGCGATTGAAAACGGCGCGAATAAGGTGCGCATTAACCCAGGGAATATCGGCGGGGAACAGGAAATTAAATACGTCGCCGATTGCGTAAAAGCGCATGGTATTCCCGTGCGCGTGGGGGCGAATACGGGGAGCATTGAAAAGGAGTTTCTCGCGAAATACGGCAGGAGCGAATTTTCGCTTGTCGAGAGTGCGCTCTATAACGTCGGGATTTTGGAGAAATTCGGCGTTGGCGATATAGCAATCTCCGTGAAAGCTTCCAACGTTCCTTTAACCGTTCGCGCCTACACCTTGTTGTCCGAGAAAACCGATTATCCCTTGCATTTGGGGGTGACGGAAGCGGGCACGTATGAAGCGGGGCTTGTAAAAAGCGCAGTGGGAATCGGCAGTTTGCTTGTAAAGGGTATCGGCGATACGATTCGTGTTTCGCTCACCGACGATCCCGTGAAAGAAGTGTATGCGGCAAGGCAAATTTTAAGGGCGTGCGGGTTGGACGAAGAGTTCGTTGACGTGGTGTCCTGCCCTACGTGCGGGCGTTGCGCGTGGGAGAGTATGAAACTTGCGGAAAAGGTAACGGAGTTTGTAAAATCCTATCGCAAAAAAGCAAAGATTGCGGTCATGGGTTGCGTTGTCAACGGACCGGGTGAAGCGAAAGACGCCGATCTCGGCATTGCGGGCGGGATAGGAAGTTGCGTGATTTTTAAAAAGGGCGAGCCGATTAAAAAGGTGAAATCGGAAGAAGCGGAAGAAGAATTTTTCAAGGAAATAAGGTTGTTGTTACAATGAACAGATTGGACGAATATTTAAAAGAAATACGCGCGCTTTCGGGCTTACAAAACGCTTTGCTTCGAAGCCTTACCGTGAGCAAGCGAAATAAGCTCGTGGAATTTCTAATCATTACGGATAAAGCGTATACGGCTAAAGAAGAAGCGGAAGCTTGCGGCATTTCGGGGAAGTATTTACCGAGCGGTTTTGTGGCAAAGACACGGATTGTCAAGCGCGTGCCCGACGAAGAGATTTTAAAGCGTCGGATTTTCGATTTCGTAAGCGATAAATTTCCCGCCGCCGCGGCGTTTTTGGACGAGAAGTCCATTCACGTCGATATGTTATCGAGCGGCGCGAATTTTTGCTTCGACATTGCTTCGGGGGAGCAATCGCTTTTCACTTCGGGTAAGATTTTAGACGAAGTGAGCGCGTATTTACAAAGTGGTTATTGCGGCACGTTTTACGGAACGGTGCGGATCGTGGAAAAGGAAGCGCCGAGCGAAGAATTATTAAACGAAATCCCTGAAACGCAGGAAGAAGAAACGGTCAATGAAATTCGGCGTTTTGAGATTTGCAAATTTGGGAAAATCGACGGCGCGGAAGGGTTGCCGAAAAACGCGACGTATATCGCCGACCATGGAAACGAAGAAGGCGTTTTCGCCGTTTGCGGTTCGCTTACTTATATTGAAGAAAAGGAATATACAAAGCACAACGAAAAAACGGGTGAAGACGTACAAAAATCCCGTTTTGTCATCACGCTTTCGGACGGCACCGGAACGGTGAGAACGACGTATTTTCCCAAGAAAGCGACTATCGAAAAAGTGCGCGAATTGAAGATTGGAGATAAGATTGTAATCACGGGACAAAACGAGGAATTTAACGGTTATCGTTCGTTTAAGTCGGCAAAGCTTAATTTTGGCGAGCCGCCCGAAGGGTTTACACCCGTGGCGCGTAAAGGCAAACCCGTGCCACAATATTACCACGCGGTGTTTCCCGAAGATTACGTCGATTACACACAAACGGGATTTTTCGATATGCTTGAAAAGCCCGACGATTTGAAAAACAACGCGTTCGTCGTGTTTGACTTGGAAACGACGGGCTTAAATAGCAATCCCGCCATGGGTAAAATGGACAAAATTATCGAAATTGGCGCGGTGAAACTCGTTGGCGGGGAGATTAAGGAAAAATTTTCCACGTTCGTGGCTTGTGAAGATCGGCTTTCTAAAGAAATTATCGATCTCACGGGCATTACCGACGCCGACCTTGTAGGCGCGCCTACGATTGATAAAGCGATTGCCGATTTCTTCAAGTTTATCGACGGGGCGTATCTCGTTGGACACAACGTCAATTTCGATTTGAATTTCGTGCGCTATTACGCCGAACAAAACGGGTATATGATTGATAACAGACAGTTCGACACGCTCACGCTTGCGCAGGAACTGCTTCGCGGCGAGATCGCGAATTACAAGCTCAACACCGTCGCCGATTACTACGATTTTTCTTTCAATCATCACCGCGCGTTCGACGACGCGTGCGTAACGGCGAAGATTTTTATCGAATTTATCAAAAAACGCGGTAAACTGCCGCTTTAAGGGGTTACAAATGAGAAGTAGTTTTGGAAAGCAAAATTGGTGGATTTTGATTGTATTCGGATTGATTGGGCAGATTGCTTGGTCGGTGGAGAATATGTATTTTAATCTTTTCGTCTTTGAGACGATTGCGCCCAATTTAGACGCCGTAACGCTTATGGTCCAGCTTTCGGGGATCACCGCGACGGTAACGACGCTCGTTGCGGGCACGCTTTCGGATAAGACGGGGAATCGCAGGCGGTTTATTTCCTACGGGTATTTGATTTGGGGTGTAACGGTTGCGCTTTTCGGAGTGCTTTCCACTGACAATATCGCGGCAATCTTTCATATGGAAGAAACGGCGGCAATCACGGCGGCGCTTACGCTCGTGATCGTGCTCGATTGCGTAATGACGGTGTTCGGCTCGACAGCGAACGACGCGGCGTTTAACGCGTGGGTAACCGACAACACCCGTGAAGAATACCGCGGAAAAGTGGAAGGCGTGCTTTCCATTTTGCCCCTAAGCGCTATGCTAATCGTTGCGGGCGGGTTCGGCATTTTGGTATCTATGATCGGGTATCAAGCTTTGTTTTTCGCACTCGGCGCGGTGATTGCCGTGTGCGGCGTAATCGGCGTGTTTACCGTGAAAGATAGTCCTACGCTTGAAAGAAAGGGCACGCTCAAAGATATTATTTACGGCTTCAAGCCGAGTGTGGTAAAGGGGAATCCTACGCTCTATTTAACGCTCTTGATTACGGGTGTTTACGGAGTTGCGTGTCAAATTTTTATGCCCTATTTGATTATTTATATGAAAACGTATTTAAGCTTTACCGTTTTGGAATATAGTATCGTATTCGGGCTTGCAATCGTGCTTGGTGCGGCAATCAATTTGTATCTGACGCGCCTTGCGGATAAGAAAGATAAGGCAAAGCTTTTGTATATCGCGGCGGCGGTGTTTGCCGCGGGACTTTTCGGAATGTATATCTTCCATTTCGAGAACAAAATTTTAACGCTTGCACTGTTTGGGCTTGCGGGGTTTGTGATGATTACGGGTTACATATTCGTTTCCGCGCTTTGCGGTGCGCTCACACGCGATTATACGCCCGAAGCAAACGCGGGGAAATTGCAGGGCGTGCGTATGATTTTTAGCGTTTTAATTCCTATGATTTTCGGACCTATGATTGGGAATGCAATCAATAAGGCGGCGGCAATTCCTTTGCCCGATTTATCGAGTGCGGACGTGATGACGACGCAGTATATCCCCGCGCCCGAAATCTTTCTTGCAGGCGCAATTGCGGCGGCGGTGATGTTCGCGGTGATCCCGTTGCTTGCGAGAGCAAAAAAGAAAGCGGAGGTGGAAAAATGATACCTTTGAGAACGGATTACGAAGTGGGAAAAATACCCCATTTCGAGCACCCATGTCCGCAAGCAATGCGAGAAAACGGAGAATGCTTGAACGGCGAATGGGATTTTTATAAACTCGGCGCAGACGGCAAGCGTTCGTTTGAAAGTAAAATTCTCGTGCCCTTCTCGCCAGAGACTTTGAATAGCGGTGTGGCGGCGGGTTTTGCACTGAAAGCGAACGAAAAGATTGTGTATACCCGCGTGGTGGAAGTGCCCGAACAATGGCTTGACGGTATCGTTCGCTTGCATTTTGGCGCGGTAGATAGCGAATGTGAAGTGCTTGTAAACGGTGAAAAGGCAGGCGCGCATAAGGGCGGTTTTACGGCGTTTTCTATGGATATACAAGCGCTTTTGAAAGTCGGGGAAAACGAACTGACGGTGATTTGCGCGGATAGAGCGATTGAATACGGCGGTGCGCGTGGAAAACAACTTGAAAAACGCGGCGGGATTTGGTATACCCCGCAAAGCGGGATATGGCAAACGGTTTGGATAGAACGTATGCCCAAAGCGTATATCGAAACGCCGAAAATTTTCACGGACGTCTCCCAAAAAACGGTGCGTATCGTGGGCGAAAAGGACGAAGAACGCGAAATTACGGTGTTTGATCACGGCAAGGAGATTTTGCGTAAAAGCTATCGCAAGGAGATTACGCTTGCCTACGATTTCGAGCTTTGGTCGCCTGAAAATCCCAAGCTTTACGATTTCACGATTACGAACAAGGCGGGGGATAAACTGCAATCGTATTTCGGCGTTCGTTCGTTTGGAAAAGCGCGGGATAAAAACGGGAAGATGCGTTTAACCCTCAATGGGAAACCCTATTTTTTTAACGGCGTTTTGGATCAAGGCTATTGGTCGGACGGTATGCTAACTTACCCGAGCGATAGGGCTGCGGTGGACGAGCTGAAAATGCTCAAAGCCATGGGCTTTAACACCGTAAGAAAACATATCAAAATCGAGCCTATGCGGTGGTATTATCATTGCGACAGGCTTGGGCTTGTGGTGTGGCAGGATTTTGTAAACGGCGGCGGGGAGTATAAATTTACGCATATTGCGGCGTTTCCCTTTTTAGGGGTTAAGCATAAAGACGACGATTATAAATATTTCGCCCGCGAAAACGGCGCAGGGAGAGCGGAATTTGCAGAAATGGTAGATGAAACGCTTGCACAACTGCACAATTGTACGTGTATCGGTGTGTGGGTGCCTTTTAACGAGGGTTGGGGGCAGTTCGATTCGGCGTTCTGGACGGAATACGTCCGCGGCAAGGATAGCTCGCGCATTATCGATTCGGTGAGCGGTTGGCACGATCAAGGCGTGGGGAAAACAGAGCTTAAAAGCTTGCATACCTATTATACGCCTTTAAAAGTGCCCAAGGATAGCCGCGCGGTGGTGCTGAGCGAATTCGGTGGATATTCGCGGAAAATTGACGGGCACGTGTTCGATCAGGAAAAGGAATTCGGGTATAAGAAATTCAAAACGGACGAAGATTTGCTCGAAGCCTTAAAAACGCTTTATATAAAGAAATTGAAACCGCTGATTAAAAAGGGGCTTTGCGGTGCGATCTACACGCAAGTTTCCGACGTGGAAGAAGAGATCAACGGGCTTACAACTTACGATCGAAAAATCGTGAAAGTGCCGATAGGTGAAATGGCGAAAATCAACGCGGAAATACAAGCGGAAGCAGAGAAAATTGAATAAGACGTTTTTGCCTTTTTGGGTGTGAATGTGATAAAATGGATAATTTTCAGTAAAGATCAAGATTATGAAAAGAATGAAAAAATTTCTGGTAGGATTGTTAGTGGCTTTGAGCGTGTTTGCGGGTTCGCTTGGGTTAGCGGCGTGCGGCGGTACGGAAAGCTCGTCGAGCTCAAATAGCTCGAGCTCGGAACAAACTTCGAACGTTTCTTCGGGCGAAGAGAGCAGTTCTGGGAGTCCAGGCGGTTCTAATGACGATGAGAACTCTAGCGAAGAAGAAATAAGTAAAGAATCGAAAGGGCTGGCGTATACCTTGCTTGAAAACGATACGTATGAAGTGTCGGGGATAGGAGATTGCACAGATACAAGGCTTGTGATTCCTGCTACATATAACGGAAAAGCGGTCACGAGTATTGGTGGGTGCGCGTTCGGTTCTTTGTTGTATAATTGCTCTAGTTTAACGAGCGTGGTGATCGGTGACAGTGTCACGTCTATCGGCGAGCAGGCATTCTATGATTGCTTTAACTTAATGAGCGTGACAATCGGCGAGGGAGTTACTTCTATCGACGATTGGGCGTTCAAAAATTGTTATAAGCTTGTGGAAGTGGTGAATAAATCTCCGCATATTACGATAGAGAAAGGCTCGGAAGATAACGGTTGCGTGGGATATTATGCGTTAGCGGTATGTAACAGCGGCGATACGTTCACAGGCAAAAAGATCTCCAAAGACAACGGATATATTGTTTATACCGACGGAAGGGAGAAAATTTTGCTTGGTTATACGAGCACGGAAACGGATTTAACCTTGCCGTGTTATATTACGACGATTTATCAATGTGCGTTCTTGTTTTGCGATAGCTTAACGAGCATAGAAATTCCCGACAGCGTGACCACGATTGGCTATTGTGCGTTCTTTGGCTGCGATAGCTTAACGAGCATAGAAATTCCCGACAGCGTGACCACGATTAGTTATCATGCGTTTCGTGATTGCACTAGCTTGGTGAGCGTGGTAATTGGCGACAGTGTAACGTCTATCGGTAATTATGCGTTCTCTTGGTGCAGTAGCTTAACGAGCGTGGTAATTGGTGACAGTGTAACTTCTATCGGCAATTATGCTTTCTGGGAATGTGATAGCTTAACGAGCATTACGTTTAACGGAACGATCGAAGAGTGGAATGCGATTGAGAAAGGAGATTGTTGGAATGATTACGTTCCTGCGGAAAAGGTCGTTTGCTCGGACGGGGAAGTAGCGTTGTAAACAGATAAAAGATAAGAGATAAAAGTGAAGAGAGAATAGAAAAGGAAATTTTTAAAAATACGTGTAAAACGCTTGCGTTTTGCGGAAGATAATGGTATAATAAAGACACTTAATAATTGACTTTGATTATTGAGAGCGGAATTAAATCCGCTCTCAATAACGTTATAAGGGGGAAGTTTTGAAAGTAAAACCCATTGAAGAAATTCAAAGCGCTTTGCAACCGATTGCAGATGAAATGCAAATCGAGATCGTGGAAGTGGAGTTCAAGCAGGGCAAAGAACCCGCACTCACGGTGTATATCGATATGGACGGCGGAGTGGATCTCAACGCGTGCGAACGCTTTCACCGTGCGATCGATCCGATTTTAGACGAAATCGATCCCACGCTTGGCGCGCCGTACACGCTCAACGTATCAAGCCCAGGTTTAGACAGACCGCTTAAAACCGCGCGGGATTTTGAAAAGTGCAAGGGCGAAAAGGTGGAAGTGAAGCTTTACGCGCCTATGAAAGGCAAGAAGTTTTTTGAAGGCACGCTCGTATCCTACGACGAGCATTGCGTGGAAATTTTAGACAAGAAAGAAACGCTGAAAATCGAAAAAGCGAAGATTGCGAAAATTTGTCGCGCGATCGATTTTAGCGGTTTGGAATAATTTAGGAAATTATAAACAGGAGAATAAACTTATGGAAAACAAGGAGTTTTTTGCGGCGCTTACCGATTTGGTAAGAGAAAAGGGGATTAGCGAAGAAGCGTTTATCGAAACGCTTGCCAACGCGCTTGCTTCGGCGTATAAAAAACAATACGACGGCGGCGCGGAAGTAACCGTTTCCTTGGATGCGGAAAAGGGTACGATCGAATTCAAGGCGGCGCGTTATATCGTGGAAGAAGTAACGGATAAAGACAAGGAAATTTCCTTGGAAGACGCGCAAGCGATTATTCCCGATGCGGAAGTCGGTGGCGTGATCGAAAGAAGCTTCGTTCCCAAGGATTTTGGACGTATCGCCGCGCAAACGGCAAAGCAGGTTATCTTGCAAAAATTGCACGAAACGGAACGCGACAACACCTTCTCCGCTTTCTCGGACAAAGAAGGCGAGCTTATGGAAGGCGTGATTCGCAAAATCGACGAACGCAACGTATACGTGGAACTTGGCGACAAGAAAATGGAGGGCGTTATGCCCCCGCAAGATAGAGTTGCAGGCGAAAAATACACCGTTGGCGATAGAATTAAAGTGTTTGTGAAGCGCGTGAAAAATAGCGGTAGAAATTCGCAAATCGTGGTATCGCGTTCGGCGGCGGGCTTGGTTAGAAAACTTTTCGAAGAACAAGTGCCCGAAATTAAACAAGGGATTGTAGAAATTAAATCAATCGCGCGTGAAGCGGGACACCGCACGAAAATGGCGATCGTATCCAACGACGCTCGCGTAGACGCAGTCGGCGCGTGCGTAGGCAATCGCGGCGCGAGAGTGAACGCGGTTGTGGAAGAACTCGGCGGTGAAAAGATTGATATTATTCTTTGGAACGAAGATCCGCTCGCGTTCATTTATAAAGCGCTTTCTCCCGCAGTCGTGCTTTCGGTTACGGCAAAAGGGGAAAAGAGCGCTATGGCAATCGTGCCCGACGAAAAACTTTCTCTTGCAATCGGTAGAGACGGTCAAAACGCCCGTCTTGCGGCTCGTCTTACGGGTTGGAAGATTGACGTGAAGAGCGCTTCGTCGCCCGAAGCAGCGGAAGTACTCGCGGAAATGGAACGCGAAGAACAAATGGAAGAAACGGAAATCGTAGAAGATAGCGTGGAGCAAGAATAATGGCAAAAAGTAAAACCGTACCCATGAGAACGTGCATAGCCTGCCGTGAAATGAAGCCGAAAAAGGAAATGTTGCGGATTGTGAAAACGGCGGACGGCGAAATTTTCGCAGATCCCACGGGCAAAGCCGCGGGGAGAGGCGCGTATATTTGTACGGCGGAAGAGTGTCAAAAAAAGCTCGCCAATAAAAAATTATTGCATAAAGCCTTTGCCGCGGACGTACCTGAAGGGGTGTATCGCGGTGTGGAGGAGCGTTTTGGAGAAAAGTAAGATAGAAACGTATTTGGGGTTTTGCGTTCGCGCACGGAAGATTGCGTTTGGCGCGGACGGTATTGAAACGCTCAAAAAGGGCGTGTTCTTGATTGTCTGTGATCAAAACATAAGCCCGAATTCTTTCAAAACGATAGAAAAAGCGCGGGAAAAATTTTCTTGCCCGCTTTTGCTAACGCCGCCAGATGCACTCGGCGCGTTATTGCACAAGCCCGCCGTGAAAGCGGCGGCAATCAAAGATAAAAACCTTGCCCTTGCGATACTTTCCGTCGCAAACGGCGATTCTCAATTCAAATTATATTCGGGAGGAACGGATTGAACCTATGGCAAAATACGAAAACGTGGAGAAAATTTTAGAAATCTTGGAAGGCGATAAGCTTGGAAGCGTGATGAAGCGCCTTTCCGCCACGGAAAAAAATCTGTCGGAGATTTTGAAAAATCTGACGGCGCTTGAAACGGAAAAAGCGGAGCGTGAAGCAGCCGAAGCCGCGGCGCGCGCGGCGGAAGAAGCGAAAGTCAAGGCGGCGGAAGCTGCTGCGGCGGCAGCTGCGCAAAAGGCGGAAAAAGAAGCGCAAGCGAAAGCAGAAGCGGAAAAGGAGTCTGCTCCCGAAACGGAAGAAACGGCAGGGGAAGAAAAGCCGAAAAAGAAAGGGACGAAGAAAAAAGCAGAAACGGAAAAATCCAAAGAAAGTCCCGCCGTGGAAGAAGTCAAGGCGGAAGAACAACCCGTGGCAGTGAAAGCGGAAGAAACGACGGCGGAAAAAGCGGAAGAAAAATCCGCAGAGAAACCCGCCGCACCCAAAACGTTCATTCCCAAACCCGATCCCACGAAGCCTCGCGCACCGCGGTATTTTAGAAACGGTCAAGAACAAGGCGTATACGTCGCGAAAGCGGGCGTAGACGTTTCAGCTTCGCCTGCAAATTTCGGTGCAACGTACCGTCCCCGCCCGCAGGGCGATAGACCTGCAAAACCGACGGGCGAAAGATCGTTTAGTAGCGGTAGACCTGCTTCTGCGGGTACGCGTCCTATGCGTCCCAGCAGCGCGCCGATTGCCGCGCCGATTATGCCGACGCGGGATACGAAAAGCTTCACTTCCGCGCCGAAAAAGAAATTTGAAAAAACCTACACCGAAAAGCGCGGCTTGAACAAGCGCGATCTTGAAAGACAACGCGGTATGACGGTGGAAGATTTCGACGAAGATAAGTCAGGATATAGAAAAATGCGCTCGCCCAAGAAGCAGAAGCGTCAAGAAATCCCTACAATCAAAATTGAACACGCGGTAGTAACTACGCAAGAAATTCCCTTAAAAGTACTTTCTGAAAAACTTGGCGTTTCAGCAGTGGAAATCACCAAACGTCTTTTCAAAGAAGGGATTATGAAAGGCATCAACGATTCGATTGATTACGACAACGCGGCGCTTATGGCGGCGGATATGGGAATTGACCTTGAATACAAGCCCGAAAAGACGGCGGAAGAAGTGCTTATGGACACGACGGCGATTGAAGATGAAAGCAAGCTCGTTTTAAGAGCGCCCGTCGTTACGGTTATGGGACACGTCGATCACGGTAAAACGTCCTTGCTCGATAAGATTCGTGCAACGTCCGTTACGAGCGGAGAAGCGGGTGGTATTACGCAGAGTATCGGTGCGTACACGGTAACGGCGAAAGGCAAACAAATTACGTTTATCGACACCCCCGGCCACGCGGCGTTTACGGCAATGCGTGCGCGTGGTGCACAGGTAACGGACATTGTTATTCTCGTCGTTGCGGCGGACGACGGCATTATGCCGCAAACGGTGGAAGCAATCAATCACGCGAAAGCGGCGAACGTGCCTATTATCGTTGCCATGAATAAAATGGATAAATACGAAATCAATCCCGATAGAGTGAAACAAGAGCTTATCGAACACGAGCTTGTTCCCGAAGAATGGGGCGGCGACACAATGGTTGTGCCCGTTTCCGCGCTCACGGGTATGGGCATTGACGACTTGCTTGATTCCGTCAATCTCGTTGCGGAAATGCAAGAACTCAAAGCAGATCCCGATCGCGCTGCGAAAGGTACGATCATTGAAGCCAAGCTCGATAAAGGCAAAGGTCCTGTGGCGAGCATTATCGTGCAAACGGGTACGCTCCGCACGGGCGACAATATCCTTTCGGGTACGACCATGGGTCGCGTGCGCGCTATGTTCGACGACAAGGGCAAACCCGTGAGAGCGGCAGGACCGTCTATGGCAGTTTCCATTCTCGGTTTGGAAGACGTGCCGAATGCGGGCGATAGTATCGTTGCGGTCGATCAGTCGCTTATGAAGCAAGTGCAAGAAGAAAGAAAGAACAAGCAACGCGAAAGCATGATCAAGGAACAAAGCCGCGTTTCGCTCGACGATATTTTCGCGCAAGTGGAAGAAGGCAAGATCCAAACGCTCAATTTAATCGTCAAAGGCGACGTACAGGGTAGCGTGGAAGCGGTGAAGCAGTCGCTTGAAAAATTGACGAACGAAGAAGTGCGCGTGAAAGTTATCCACGCGGCGGCGGGTGCGATCAACGAAGGCGACGTCATGCTCGCTGATAGTGCGAACGCGATTATTATCGGTTTCAACGTTCGTCCCGACACCAAGGCGAAAAAGCTTGCGGAAAGCTCGAAAGTGGACGTGAGAAGCTATCGCATTATCTACGAGCTTCTCGACGATATGGAGGCAGCGCTCAAAGGTATGCTTGCGCCCAAGCTCAAAGAAGTGCTCACGGGTAAATGCGAAGTTCGTCAAACGTTCAACATCACGGGCGTGGGCACGATTGCAGGCTGCTACGTAACCGACGGCAAGATCGTGCGTGGCGGCAAGCTTCGTATCTATCGCGAAGATATTATGATTTGCGAAGGCGGCGTGAAACAGCTCAAACGCTTCAAGGACGACGTGAAAGAAGTGAACTATGGCTACGAATGCGGTTGCGCAATCGACGGCTTCAACGAAATCCGCGTAGGCGATATTATCGAATGCTACGTGACGGAGGAAATTAAAGCGTAATGAAAGTTTCGAGAACATCGAGATTAAACGGCGAATATCAAAAAGAGATTAGCGGAATTTTGCGCCTTGTAAAAGATAAAAATCCTGAACTTAAAGGCTTGATTTCGGTTACGGAAGCAGACGTTGCGCCCGATCTCAAAACGGCGATCGTATATGTTAGCATTTACGGAGCAAGCGAAGAAGAAACCAAGCGTTCGTTCGCGCTTTTGCAAGAAAACGCGGGTTTTATCAGACACGAGCTTTCGCAGGTGATGCGTATGCGCACCGTTCCCGCACTTACTTTCCGCATGGACAAGAGCATGGAATATGGCTCGAAAATGGACGAATTATTTAAGAGAATCAAGAAAGATTAACCAACGAAACGCATATTTCCGTCGCAATACTTCGTTACGCTTGCGTTTCCCTTGCTCATTTACCTTGTGTAAATTCCCGTCGGGAAAGCCGCGCGTGCCTTGTCTTGCTCGAAACTATGCGTTTCAAGAAATAGGGGATAAATGCAATGAATGCAACGTTAGAACAAATAGCACAGCGAATAAAAAAAGCGAAAAGCGTGGCAATTTTCACGCATATGCGCCCCGACGGCGACGCGTTCGGGAGCTCGCTTTCGCTTTCTGCCGCGCTTTGCAATCTTGGCGTTGAAAATCAGGTTTGCGTGGAAACGGATATTCCGTCTAACCTTGCGTTTCTTCCCGAAATTGAACGGGTGAAAAAACGCCCTGATAGTGAATTTGATTTGCTTGTGTGCGTGGATTGCAGTAATCTTCAACGCCTTGGTGCGCTTTCTGACGAATTTTTAATTGCAACGCGTAAAAAAATCGATACGGTGAATATCGATCACCATATCTCCAATGAGCGTTTCGCTAAATATAATTACGTGCGTGAATGTGCGTCGAATTGTATGAATATGGCGAAATTGATCGAATACCTGGGTGCGCCTTTTGATAAAAAAACGGCGGAATACCTGCTCGTGGGCTTGCTCACCGATTCGGGGAATTTCTCTCACGACGACGTGGGGGAAGAAGCGTTTGCGCTTGCAGCGAAGCTCGCTTCGGCGGGCGCGGACGTGCGATATTATCATTATCAACTTTTCAAAAAACAATCCAAAGCACGCGCGGCGTTGCATGCGCAAGTGATGGGTGGCATGCGATATTTTTTCGACGATCGGTTTGCGCTTATCACGATCACGCAAGACGTGATGAAAAAATGCGGCGCGGATCACGGTATGACGGAAGGTTTCGTTGATTTCCCCTTGAACGTGGACACGGTTGAAGTGGCGGCTTCGATTATGGAAGTGGAGTATAAAAAATATAAAATTTCTCTTCGATCCAAGGAATATGCCGACGTAAATAAGATCGCAGGCACGTTCGGCGGAGGTGGGCATATCCGCGCGGCAGGGTGTATGCTCTTTGGCGATTTGGAAGAAGTAATCGATAGATTATCCTACGCCGTTTCACAATACTTAGAATAAAAAAGAAGCAATAAATAAGGGGCAGGTATGCGTTCGTCGCATACCTGCCCCGCTCTTTTTATGTTTTTATTCGGTAAAGGTAACGTAAATGTCGCCCGTAGTGCAGGAAACGTTCAACGTTTTCGTTCCACCCGTTTGTTCGGATACGTTGCTATCGCCGGTAGAATGTGCTACAAGAATAGAATAGTCTGCCTTTTTGCCGCCTATGCGCGCGTTTAAATCGCCCGTAGTCGTTGCCAACGTGATTGCATTTGCGTATATCTCTGCCACAATTTTCAAATTGCCCGTAGTTGCGCTCGCCGCAACGGTATTGGCGGTAATTGTGTTTAGCGTTTCTATGCTACCCGTCGTGGTTTTTAAGGAAACGGAAATTTCTGCCACGATTGTTTTATGCGCGGTTAAATGACCCGTAGTCGTTTCCAAAACAACCGTTTGCGCGGATAATTCGCCCACGCTTACAATGCCCGTAGTCGTTTCAAAATGCGCTTCGCCCGCAGAAGATATGGTGCAATCTTTGGTGGCAATCATACCCGTCGTTGCCTTTAATGTGATTTTTGAAACGCTTAAATTTCCATTGCCTAAGCGTATTGCGCCCGTAGTCGTTTGTAAATCTAACGCATATACACGCTCTTGCGGCAAATATACAACGAGAGTGGGCGCTTTAAAATTCCAAGCAAAAAGATTTATATGTGTTTTATAACTTTCAACGATTGAGATTTTACCGTCTGTTTCTTCCACCTTAATCTCGCTTATATTTTCTCCCTTTTTGTTTTGCGCTTGCGGATATTCGATTGTAAGGGTATCGATATCGTCTTGCACGCGTACTTCAATTTCAGCGTTGTCAAAATCGATTACAATCGATTGAATGGGGTTATCCGCGTTTTCTTCAAAACGCTTCGTAACCGTTTTCACGTTGGATAAGAACTGAAAATCAAAACCCGAAAGGGCAAACGAGACGCCGAAAATCACCGCCCCTATCAATAAAAGTGCAACGCCTATCCATAAAACGATTTTTGCTTTTTTCATTAGAAAAACCTCCCTTTATAAAGAAATGCAAGCGCCTTGCCCGTGCCGATGGCAAGGTATTTGCCCAAAGGCTCAAACGTAACGAAAAGCAAGCACCCGACGCCGCACAAGGCAAGACCTACGCCCAAGTGCGCAAAGCAACCTGCCGCCGAAAGCGAGCCGATGGAAAGCAAGGGAGCGCCGATCGCGTAGATTGCGCCAGCGATTGCAACGGCTACGCCCGATACCGTGAACGCGAAAAAGGTAACAATCAAAGCAAACGCGGTGATTGCAAGCGGTAAAACGAGAATCAACGAAACGAAGACGATACCAACGATTGCCAAAGGCGACGGGGTTTGTCTTTTTTCTTTTGCGGGCGGAACGTCTACGTTTTCTTCCGTAAGAATGCGCGCCG
>ERZ808043.34-NODE-34-length-40045-cov-9.556670_pt1 | contig 40045 bp, 21 predicted proteins | sample MGYA00380194_ERZ808043 | MGnify/ENA primary metagenome ERZ808043 (study PRJEB31490, sample SAMN06133370) | cow dung metagenome | isolation source: H3 | host: cow | place: China: Chengdu | collected 2015-05 ...
CTGTGCATGGTTGCCACAATTGCAGCCTGGGCACAGACAGTTATCACCGGTACAGTAGTGTCTGCCGCTGATGGTGAACCCCTCATCGGTGTCTCTGTAAAGGTGAAGGGTGGTAAGACCGGAGCTGTGACCGACTTGAATGGTAAGTTCAAGATCAATACCCAGGCTGGTACCACTCTTGTGTTCTCTTACATCGCCATGGAAACCGTGGAGCGTGCTGCCAAGAACGGTATGTATGTGGAGATGAATTCTTTGGAAGAGGTAATGGACGAAGTTATGGTTATCGCCTATGGTACCCAGAAGCGTTCAGCATTTACCGGTTCTGCATCTGTGGTTAACACCGAGGAGATCGCCAAGGTTCAGGCAACTAACTTTGCCGATGCTTTGAAGGGTAAGGCTTCTGGTGTGCAGATTACCACTGGTTCTGGTCAGCCTGGTTCAACTCCCAGCATCCGCATTCGTGGTTTCAACTCTTTGAATGCTGGTATGGATCCTCTGATTGTTGTGGATGGCGTTCCTTTTGAAGGTGCCTTGAACGACATCAATACTCAGGACATTGAGAGCATCGTAGTTCAGAAGGACGCAGCTTCTTCTGCTCTGTATGGTGCTCGTGGCGGTAATGGTGTGATTATGGTTACCACCAAGTCTGCCAAGAAGGGTCAGGACGCAAAGGTTACCTTTGATGCCAAGTGGGGTTCTAATATGAAGGGTAAGAGCAACTACGATCGTATTAACAGCCCTGCTGCATACTACGAGGCTTACTTCCAGAAGTTGAAGAACTATGCTATGTCAACAACTATCGAGGGTGTGTCTAAGGGTTTGGGCTATGATGAGCAGAAGGCTTGGCAGTGGGCAAATCAAAATTTGATTGGGAGCACTGAGTATGGTCTGCGTTACAATGTTTACACTCAGCCCGACGGTCAGTACCTGATTGGTCGTGATGGCAAACTCAACCCCAATGCTACTTTGGGTCGTGTGGTTGTAGGTGCTGATGGCAGAGAGTACTACATCACTCCCGACAACTGGGAAGACGAGATTTACCACAACAGCATGCGTCAGGAGTACAACCTTGGCGTAAGCGGTTCTACAGATCGTAGCACCTACTATGCAAGTGCCAACTATCTGAACCACGAGGGTATTACCTACAATTCAGGTTACGAGCGCTTTACCGGTCGTGTGAAGGCTGACTTCCAGGCCAAGAAGTGGCTTCGTTTCTCTACCGACCTGAACTATTCACACTTTGATCGTAATTCTGTTGATAACGATGGTGATGGTGGTTCATCTGGCAATATGTTCGCTCTTCAGAACATCGCTCCCATCTACCCTGTATTCTATCGTGATGCCAAGGGCAATATCATGTACCACGAGGAAACTGGTATCAAGGCATACGACTATGGTGATAACACCATGCTGGGTTTGGTTCGTCCTTATCTGAACCAGTCTAACCCCATTTCTGACCTTTTGGTTAATACAAGCAACACTGAGGGCAACACTTTCCGTGGTGTAGGTGCTATTGATGTTTACCTCCCCTATGGCTTCACTTTCACTTCTACAAACTCTGCATACTTGTATGAGAGTCGTGCTACCAGTGTGACCAACCCCTATTTCGGTCAGTACAAGAGCAGCAATGGTATTGTAGGCAAGAGCCACTCACGTCAGTTTGACCTCACATTTGCCCAGCGCTTGAACTGGCACCAGACCTATGGCAAGCACGATGTTGAGGTGATGCTCGGTCATGAGTTCTTCCGCAACAGCAACTACTATTTGAGTGGTAGTAAGAGCAATATGTCTTCTCAGGCCAACAAGGAGTTGGACGGTGCTGTTATTGTACAGTCTACTGGTTCTTATCTCAGTGAGTATAACACAGAATCTTGGATGGGTCGTGCCATGTACAACTATGCCGATCGCTATTTTGCCTATGCTTCATTCATGGGTCAGGCATCTTCTGCTTTCCATCCCAAGCACCGTTGGGGTACTTTCTGGAGTGCAAGTGCCGGTTGGATGATGAGCAAGGAAAACTGGTTCAAGGTTAAGTGGATTGATGAATTGAAGATCAAGGCTTCTTATGGTGAGAATGGTAACGACCAGGGCATGCGCTACGGTTACTACTACTCAGACCGTTTCATCATCTCTAACACCAATGACAATGTTGCACTTACTCCTTCGACCACAAAGGGTAACGAGGAGATTACCTGGGAGAAGAACTCTAAGTTCAACGTAGGTGTTGACTTCAGCATGTTCAAGGGTCGTTTGAGCGGTACCTTGGAGTACTATAACAACCGTACTGTAGACATGTTGGCTACCATCCCCTATCCTCCAACACTGGGTTACAACGCTGCTTTGGCCAACGTGGGTAACATGAGCAACCAAGGTTTTGAGGCAGAACTCCGTGGTGACGTAATCCGCACTCGCAATTTCACCTGGAATCTGTACGCAAACATATCTACCAACAAGAATACTATCACCAAGCTTGCAGAAAAGCGCAAGACACAGGAGTATGATGGTCACTTCGGTTATTCAAGCGGTGATAACTATTATACAGAGGGTTTGTCACGTTATACCTTCTTCGGCAACCAGTATGCTGGTGTTTACAACGAGACTAACTTTGGCCTGACTGGCGATACTGAATATGATCCTGCTAAGGGCGGTCTTGCAATGTACTATAAGAATGTTTATGAGACCGATGCATCAGGTACTCCCTTGAAGGATGAGAATGGTGCCAAGATAGTTAAGGAGAAGATCGCTACAACAACCTATTCCGAGGCAGATATGTATGTAGGCAAGGATATGCTTGCCAAGGCATTCGGTGGTTTCGGTACCGGTTTCCAGTGGAAGGGTCTTGACCTCAGCATTGACTTCCAGTATCAGATAGGTGGTCTCGTTTACGATGGCGAGTATGCAAGCCTAATGGCTGGTTCTGCAGGTTATGGTATCCACAAGGATGTCCTGAATGCATGGACTCCCGAGAATTCTTCCAGCAACATTCCTCGCTTCCAGGCAGAATACTCTGCTATGACAGGTAGTTCTGACCGTTGGCTGACCGATGCTTCTTATCTTACTTTGGGTAACATCACCCTTGGTTACTCTTTCGACAAGAAGATGCTCAAGAAGGTTCATCTGGAGAATCTGCGCCTCTACTTTGTTGCAGATAATATTTACACTTGGAGCAATCGCAAGGGCTTGGATCCCCGTCAGTCTTTGACCGGTGGTTCAAATGGTCAGATGTATTCTCCCATCCGTACATTCTCTTGCGGTGTTAACATAGCATTCTAAACTCGTATATAAAGAAATAAAGATGAGAAAGATATATAAATTTCTGGGAAGTTCAGCAACTATAGCCCTTTTCGCAATGGCTTTCACCAGTTGCGTAGAGGAGACTATCCCCCAATCAGATTTGGCCACCAAGGAGGAAGTTGAGAAATCAACATTTGCAACGGCTGGTACTGCCAATGGTATGGCAGGTTATTCAACAAGTGTTTGGAATACCCAATCACATTGCTATTTCGGTTACCCCGCCCAGATGATTATCCGTGATATGCTTACTGGCGACTACACTCACATAGGTGAGACTGGTTACAGCCACTTCAAGTCATGGAATCAGAATAAGGCTATGGGTCAGGATTACATGAACCAGCAGTTCCACTGGAACTTCTACTATGGTTTCCTGAGTTCTGCAAATACAGTAATTCGTCAGATCGACGAGGAGACTGCAACCCCTGATTACTTGGCTTATCTCGGTACAGCTTATGCTTATCGTGCAATGCTTTATCTGGACCTCGCTCGTATGTACGAGTTCCTTCCCAATGAAAAGTTCCCCGATGGCAAGAACAGTGAGGGTGTATACGTACAGAACCTTACTGTGCCCATCATAGACCACACTATCACCGAGGAGGAGGCTGCCAACAATCCTCGTGCTACTCGTGAGGAAATGTTCGCATTCATTCTGGCGGACTTGGACAAGGCTGAGGAGTTGATTCCTTATTTGACCAATACTTCCAGCAACACATTGCCTGACTTGGCTTGTGTATATGGTTTGAAGGCACGTCTTTACATGTGGGTAGAGGATTATGCTAATGCTAAGGAGTTTGCTCGCAAGGCAATCAACGAGGCTACTGTAGCTCCTTTGACAGAATCTGCAGCTCTCAGCACCACAACTGGTTACAACAATTTCTCTGACTTCATGTGGTGTGCTGTTCAGAACAAGGAGACTGATGCTGTTAAGACAGGTATCATCAACTGGACTTCATGGGTAAGCAACCAGACAACCTTTGGCTATACAGGTGCCAGCACAGGTTTGTTCGTCGTTATTGACAAAAGCATGTACGACCGTATCAGCGATACCGACTGGCGTAAGAAGCAGTGGGTTGCTCCCGAGGATACTCCCTTGTATGGCAAGACTCCTTTCCTTTCTACCGAAGATATAGAGCTTTTGCCTCCTTATGCCTCTGTTAAGTTCCGTCCTAACGCAGGCAATGCCGATGATTATCTCTCTGGTGCTTCTTCTGCAGTTCCTTATATGCGTGTTGAGGAGATGTACTTCATCGAGGCCGAGGCTGCTGAGCATGTTTCTGCAGGTAGCGGTATTGCATTGCTGACTGACTTCATGCAGGCTAATCGCGATGCCAAGTATGAGTACAAGGGCAGTGATGCCATCGACGAGATTGTCTTCCAGAAGCGCGTAGAGCTTTGGGGCGAGGGACAGACCTTCTTCGACATCAAACGTCTGGACATGTCTGTAACACGTGGCTACGAAGGAACCAACTGGCAGGATGTTCCAACACTGCTTAACACCAATGGTCGTCCCGCTTGGACAAACTATGTTATTGTAAGAACCGAGGCTGCTAACAATGCAGCACTGGTTAACTTCAATAACCCTGATCCCAGCGATGCATACACACCTTGGTCTAACTAAAATAATCAAATAAATCAACGGATTGGTTGTGCTGTCGGTGATTCATTGAAGCATATCCATGGTTTTCGACAGAACAACCAATTCTATACGATTTACTTTAATCATAAAACAAAATGAAGTTAAATAGAATTTTATCAATCGCACTTTTAATCCCTGCCATGGTTGCTCTCAACTCTTGTGCAGACGATTATGCAGTGGATACGGATTACACACCAGCAGAGGTGGTGGATGGTCCTCAGGTATATTTCCACGAGACAATCAGTACTGATGTGCCTGTGACAGAAGCTGAACCCAACTTCTCAATTGATTTCTATCGTGTTTCTTCCGAGAGTGAAGATGTTGTAGAACTGAAGCTTGAGGCAGAAGAGGGCGTTCTGGAACTCTTTGAGATGCCCGATTTCGTTACTTTCGCAGCAGGTTCCAAGGTAGCAACTCTCCAGTGTAAGGCTTTGTTCCCTGATGACGAGCACATGCCTTATGACAAGGTTTTCCCTGTTAAGATTTCTGTTGCCAAGGCAGAGGATGCAACACTCTACGCTTTTTCTTCTCTTACATTCAATATAGTTCGTCCTGCTCCTTGGAAGTCATTGGGTAAGGGTAAGTTCTGTGATACATTCTTGGGCGGTCCTGACTACTATGAAGTTGAAATTCAACAGAATGAGTTGTATACTAATATCTACCGTTTGGTTAATCCTTATGCAGAGATTCTCGGTGATATTCCTGTAGATAAATATTTCCAGTTCGAGATTTTGGCACCAGGCACACAATTTAGAGATTATGTTTTGGATGATGAATATATTATGTATAGTGACTATAATTCAGGTCAGTGGAATTCCAACTATCCAGAGGATATTTTCTTGATTCATCCCTACCGTTTTGGAATGGAGCTGAGTCTTTGGAAGTATAATAAGGTTCTGGATTATCAGTCTAACGGCTTGCCTGGTGAGGTATCAATTGCTCCTTACTATTATCTGTTTAATGTAGGTGGTGGTTGGAATAATACAACTAAGACTTGCATCAGTGTCCTCTTCCCTGATTACGTAAAGGGAGATTACTCAGCTTCTGTAGACTATACAGGTATCTATACAGCAAAGGATGGTACTATAAATGCAGTTGCTAACCTTTCTTTGGGTAAGGATGCACAGAATGTTAAGGCTATTGTTATGCCTGCCGATGCCGATGCAGCAGCTGTTGCTGATGCTATTGCAGCTGGAGAATTGGAGGCTATTGATGTAGTAAAGGGTCGCATAGAGGTTCCTTTCAATGCAGAGGAATTGGGTGGCAACAATTTCCAGATTATCGTAACCGTTTTGCTTGATGGTGCTGTTAAGACTGTTGCTAATACTTCATTCGAGTACTTTGGTGGCGGCAAGAACCCTTGGCAGTCATTGGGTACCGGTTATTATACTGATGATGTTATTCTGCCTATGTTCTATGAGAACGGAACTCCTGAAACCTACGAGGTTGAGATTATGGAGTATACCGAGAATCCCGGTCTGTATCGTATCATGAACCCCTATGCCAAGTCTGTTCATCCCGCTGGCGATGATGACTATGCTCCCGAAGGCATGTACATCGAGGTTAATGCAACAGATGCTGAGGGCGTTTACATCCAGCAGCAGTCTTTGGGTATGGATTGGGGCTATGGCGAAATGTCCTTGGTGTCATATGGTGCAACTTACTTCAGCAACTATCCATTTGAGACTGTTAAGGGTGCTGGTTATCTTGGCAAGGTAGTAGATGGTGTGATTACTTTCCCAACATTTACTCAGTCTAACGGTAAGTCTTTGCAGGGTATTCTCTACATGGGTACTTCAGGTTATATGGCAGGTCAGAACGGCAAAATGGAGATTATTCTCCCCGGTTCTAATGCATTTGCCCGTAACATGGCAACAGCCAAGGCCAATACCACCAAGAGAGAGTTTGCAAAGAAGTCTTTCTCTGGCGTGAAGGCAGAAATGAAGCGTATGAAACTCTTCAACCGTACCGTAGAAACTTTTGCAACTCCCAACTTCTAATATTGGGTAAATGCTCTATATCAAAAGGACGTTCAGCAATGGGCGTCCTTTTGTTTTTCTTGCTGTCTATTATCTGTCTGCTTATTTCGTGGTTTAGGAAAAAAGTATTATCTTTGCAATCAATTTATAGACTGAGAGATAATAACAAGTAATTACTGAAAATATGAGTAAAAAGATTTCTGCATTTATTGCATGCCTGACATTGGCGCTGATGTTGCCCATGCAGGTGTGGGCAGTACCTGCCAAGCCTGTTACAAAGCGGATTATGGTGGGCGATACAGAGTATTCTGTCTTTTTGCAAGGAGATGAGTTCTGTCACTACTGGCAGGCAGAAACCGGCGAGAAGATAGTGAAGCGTCAGGATGGTCGATACCACATCTTGTCTTATTTCGAGACAGAAAACTTGTTCCAGCAGGCGTCTCAGGCACGCACTGCAGCCAATGTGGCGCGTACCAGCAAGCAGCATGAGTTCCTGACTTCGCTAACAGGCGCAAAGAGGGGTCTGGTGATTCTGGTAAACTTTACAGATCTGGCTTTCAGCGTGTCCAATCCCAGTCCCATGTATAACCAGATTTTCAATCAACTGGATTATAAGGGTTATGGCATGACCGGTTCGGTTCGCGATTACTTCAGGGCTCAGAGTTATGGCAAGTTTGACCTGACACTGGACGTGGCTGGTCCATATACCCTGTCCGGTCCCATGTCAAAGTATGGAGGCAATGATGCAAATGGCAGCGACATTGGAGTGCAGGCTTTTGCCAGTGAGGCCTTCAAACTGGCCAACAAGGATGTAAACTACAAGGATTACGACTGGAATGGCGATGGCGTTGTTGAACAGGTATTCATTGTCTATGCCGGCTATGCCGAGGCTCAGGGTGGACCTGCCAATTCAATATGGCCGCACTCGTGGGGCTTGCCTACAGCATTGACTTTGGACGAGGTAAAGGTATCGCAATATGCATGCAGTTCCGAATTGCGCGGTGACCGTGGTACAGAGATAGATGGCATAGGCACGATATGCCACGAGTTCAGCCACTGTCTGGGCCTGATGGACCACTATGATACGCAAGGTAATAATTTCGGTATGAGTTATTGGGACGTAATGGCAGCCGGTTCCTACCTCAATAACTCCTGCACCCCTGCTGCCTATACATCTTTCGAGCGTTGGTGCATGGGATGGCTGGAACCCGTGGAACTGACTTCGCAGAGAGACATCAAGGATATGAAGGCCCTGGTGGACAGTCCTGAGGCGTACATACTTTACAACGATGCCAATCCCAACGAGTTCTATATGCTGGAGAACCGTCAGAAGAAGGGCTTTGATGCGGCTCTGTATGGTCATGGCCTGCTGGTGCTGCATGTAGATTATGACAAGATGGCATGGGCTTATAATCAGGTGAACACATCGTCTGCCCGTCAGCGTGTGACCATCATCCCTGCAGACGACGAGAAGGTAAACAGCTTGAATTCCTTGCAGGCCGACCCGTTCCCAGGAACTAAGGGAGTGACGGCACTGACTGACTACACTGCTCCTGCAGCAACCCTGTATAATGCCAATGTCCACGGCAGGAAGTTTATGTCCAAACCCATTGAGGACATTGCCGAGAATGCCCAGGGATTGATTTCCTTCAAGGCGCTCTATCCCGAACTTTCTGCCCCCGAGGCAACTGCCACTGTACTGAGTCCCGGTTCGTTCCGACTCTCGTGGCCAGCTGTGCCTGGAGCGGCAAGATACGAGTTGCAGGTTACGGAATATGCAGGTAGGCAGTCGCCCGACATGGCACGCATTATGGAGGAGGATTTCGAAGGGGCCTACAAGTCAACAGCCGGTTTCTCTGACATTGGTGCCAAACTGAACGATTACCTGTCTACTAAGGGCTTCACGGGCAAGAGCCTGTACCAGACACCCCACAAGTTGCGCTTTGGTACGTCTACCAGCAAGGGTAACTTGAAATCTCCCGTTCTGGGTATGCCTTCTACAGCACGTTTCACTCTGGTGCTGAAGGTGAAGCCCTACAAGGATGGTACTACGGTGAAGGGCAGTGTGAATGTGGTGACCGAACTGTCCTCAGGCATGAATCTGCCTTTTGAATTCTCACAGGAGGGCTATCTGCTCTTCTATCCTACAGAGAACATAGATACCCGCTACTACTTCAATATAATGGCCGACGGACAGATGTATCTGAGCTATCTGGCTCTGTACGACGGCGAGTTCACTGCTCAGGAACTGGGGTTGGAGACAATGGCAAAGGCTGCAGGCAACAATACAAAAACTTACTATACCAGCGAACCACAGTATGTGTTCCAGAACCTGGAACCCACTTCCCGTTTCGAGGTTATACTGCGTTCCGTGAATGGCACACGCTATTCTCCATGGAGTGATGTGTGCGAAGTGAACTTCGAGACCGGTATCCATGAGGTGGGTCAGGAGCAGGATGCCAGGAGCTCTGCCCTGTATGATATTCAGGGACGCCGTGTACTGTACCCGACACGAGGCAATGTGTATATTCAGAATGGAAGAAAGATAGTATATTGACCGCAGGGTGTAATCCATATAGAAGACGAGGGTGTGTTGTCAGATGTGACGGCACACCCTCGCTTGCTTTCCGACATGGCTGCCCTCCCCCCGGTTTTGGTCCTCCCGAGGACCGGACCGAAAGAACCGGGAACTCTCGCCTCGGTCCTCGGGACGTCTCGCCTTTGACGTCCCGAGGACCCAAAACACCCCACTTTAGGCCTATTGCAGGTCCATAGTTTGGCAGTTTCCCCAATTATGACTAAATTTGTAGGCATAAACATAAAGAAAACGACATGATAACAGTAGATGGACTGACCGTTGAGTTTGGCGGTACGACATTGTTCAAGGACATTTCCTTTCAGATAAACGAAAAGGACCGCATTGCCTTGATGGGCAAGAACGGAGCAGGAAAGAGCACCCTGCTGAAGATATTGGCTGGAGTACGTCCTGCCACTAGAGGCACTGTGTCTGCACCCAAGGACACGGTGATTGCATACCTGCCCCAGCACCTGATGACGGAGGACGGACGCACCGTGTTTGAGGAAACCTGCCAGGCTTTTGCTCACCTGCACGAGACGGAGGCAGAGATAAACCGCATAAACGAGGAACTTACCATACGCACCGACTACGAGAGTGGTGAATATATGGCATTGATAGAGAAGGTGAGCGCACTTTCCGAGAAGTTCTATGCCATAGACATGACCCATTTCGAGGAGGATGTGGAAAAGACTTTGCTCGGCCTTGGCTTCAAGCGGGAGGAGTTTGACCGTCCCACAAGCGAGTTCTCGGGAGGTTGGCGCATGCGCATAGAGTTGGCAAAACTTCTGCTGAAGGACCCAGATGTTCTGCTGCTGGACGAGCCGACGAACCATCTTGATATAGAGAGTATCGGTTGGCTTGAGGATTTCATTCGCGAGAGCAGCAAGGCGGTGGTAGTTATCAGCCACGACCGCAAGTTTGTGGATAACATAACCACCCGTACCATAGAGGTGACCATGGGCCGTATCTACGACTACAAGGCCACCTACTCCCACTATCTGGAACTGCGCAAGGAGCGCCGCGCCCAGCAGCAGAAACAGTATGAGGAGCAGCAGAAGATGATTCAGGAGACAAAGGACTTCATCGAGCGATTCAAAGGTACATACTCCAAGACTCTGCAGGTGCAGAGCCGAGTGAAGATGCTTGAAAAGTTGGAACTTATTGAGGTGGATGAAGAGGATACAAGTGCATTGCGCCTGAAGTTCCCGCCCAGTCCACGCTCGGGCAGTTATCCCGTGATGATGTCCGATGTGGCAAAGTCATTCGAGAATCCCGATACAGGCAAGGTGAAGCAGATATTCAGCGGCGTGAACCTTACAGTGGAGCGTGGCGATAAGATTGCCTTTGTCGGCAGAAACGGTGAGGGTAAGTCCACACTGGTGAAGTGCATCATGCAACAGCTGGAGCACGAGGGCAAACTGGAACTTGGACACAACGTGCAGATAGGATACTTTGCACAGAACCAGGCGTCGCTTCTGGATGGCGAACTGACAGTGTTCCAGACCATCGACGATGTTGCCAAGGGCGAGATAAGACTGAAGATCCGTGATATGCTGGGTGCCTTCATGTTCGGTGGCGAGGAAAGCACAAAGAAGGTGAAGGTGCTTTCCGGTGGCGAGCGCACACGATTGGCAATTCTGAAACTCCTGCTTGAACCAGTGAACCTGCTTATCCTTGACGAGCCGACAAACCATCTTGACCTGAAGACCAAGGATGTGCTGAAACAGGCTCTGCAGGACTTTGACGGTACTTTGATTGTCGTTAGTCACGACCGTGACTTCCTGGACGGGCTGGTTACCAAGGTGTATGAGTTCGGTGGCGGCAAGGTGCGCGAGCACCTGTGCGGCATCTACGAGTTCCTGGAAACAAAGAAGCAGGAGGAGCTGAGAAGGCTGGGGATAGAGAGGTAGGTTCCTGGGAGGATAGGAGGTTTTAGGAAGTCCTATGAGGTCCTAGGCTGTCCTATGAGGTCCTAGGAAACCCTAGGAAATCCTATGAAGTCCTAGGTTATCCTAGCTATCTTAGATGAGCTATCCCTGATAGTCTTCTATATTATATAGTTTATCAAATAAAAAACAAATAACAAAGCCATGAAACACTATTTATCATCAGTCATCCTGTGCATGAGTCTGCTGCTGTTGGGCTCGTGCCGGGGAGAGAAGACCGATTATGTGGCATTCCTGTACAAGTACATGCCCATGTCGGACAGCGTGGATTACTCACGTGAGTATTGGGAACGTCAGGTGGCCATGTCCGAGCGTGCACGCAAGGAGATGCCTTGGGCCAAGCTGGTGCCCGAGACAGAGTGGAAGCACTTTGTAGTTCCTGTGCGTGTAAACAATGAGTCGTTGGACGATGCCCGTACCGTGATTTATGAAGAACTGGCTCCACGCATCATGGGCATGACCATGGAGGAGGCCGCTCTGGAGGTAAACCACTGGTGCCACGAGAAGGTTAGTTACCAACCCAGTGATGGCCGTACTTCACCTCCCCTTGCCACTATGGCAAATGCTATCGGACGCTGTGGTGAGGAAAGTACATTTACCGTAGCTGCCATGCGTGCCGTAGGTATTCCTGCTCGTCAGGTATATTGTCCCAGATGGTCGCACACCGACAGTAACCACGCTTGGGTGGAGGTATGGATTGCCGATGATGATAAGGGCAACGGCCGTTGGCGCTTTATGGGAGCCTGCGAACCCGAGGCTGTTTTGGACAAGGGCTGGTTCAACTGGGCTGCATCCCGTGCCATGCTGGTACATACACGTGTTTTCGGTGCCGACTATGACGGCAAGGAAGAGGTGCTGGGGCGCGACAAGTGTTACACCGAGATAAACTGCCTGCCCACCTATGCTCCCACCAAGAATCTGAAGGTGCAGGTTGTGGATGCCGATGGCGCTCCCATAGCTGACGCTACAGTGGACTTCCGCGTATACAACTATGCCGAGTTCTATCCCATCGCTACCCAGAAGACCGATGCAGAGGGTAAGGCAGCCTTCACAACTGGCTTTGGTGACCTGGTTGTGTGGGTAAGTACAGGTGAAGCCTTCACTGCAGTTTACGTTCCTGCCAAGCAGGAGGAGGTGAAGATAACTCCATCGCTCAATGCCGGCAGTGTTTGTTTTGAGGAACTCGATCTCTATGCTCCTGTTTCTTCATTGCCAGAGCCCGACCGTAGCATTGTGGATACCGTTAGTGTGAATGGTCGTCGCCTGATGAAGGAGGACAGCATCCGTGTGGCATATCAGGAGGATGCCTTCTATTGGGGCGAGGATGAACTCCTGCGCAAGGCACGCAGCAACTGGCAGGTTATAGAGGAGTATCTGGAACAGGCCTCGGATAGCGGATACGCAAGGAACTATCTGAGGACGGGCCTGAGCGAGAAGGACTTGCGCGACGTTACCATGGAGGTGCTGATGGATGGTGCTACGCGTGTCTCTACAGAACCCCTGAGACCCTATATGGAGGAATTGACAGAAATGCTGCCCTCCACTCTGACGGCAGATGATTGGTTGCAGTGGGTGGACGAGAACATCACTGTTGACGACGAGAGCAATCCGCAGAGGATATTTATGAGTGCCGTGTCTGTGGCAAGGCACAAGGTGACGGATTCACGTAGCCTGGAGGTATTCAAGGTGGCAGGTGCACGTGCCCTGGGTATGAATGCATGGCTGGACGCTACTGGTGCGGCATACGTGGAAGGCAGTACTCCCGAGGCACAGAATGCTTCTGCGACAGGAACCCTTACAGTGAAGGCTGCAGAGGGCCTGAAGTATTTCGCTGACTTCAACTTGGCTCGTCTGGTGGACGGCAGACCTCAGTCTCTTAACTTCGATGACGAGGACCAGACTCTGGGCAATCCTTTTGCCAATGGTGTGGAACTGCCCGAGGGTGCCTATCTGCTTGTTACCGGTACACGTCTGCTGGGTGGTGACGTTTTGGCTACATACCAGATTGTGCAGGTTAAGGCCGGTGAGGCTACAGAGGTGAGCATCGCCCTACGTCAGAGCGAGAAGAAAGCCAGCGGCGACCTGCTGAATCTGCAGGATTCCGACAAGGACGCCTCGGCAACAAGTGTGCAAGGGTAAAGAAAATAGGAGGACCCTCCCCAATCCTCTCCTCTATGGGAGGGAGTGATTACAACTGACAATGAGGATCGCCCACCAGTAGGGACGCTGCGTGCAGCGTCCGAGAACAGCAGACAAGGCGGACGCTGCACGCAGCGTCCCTACAGCCTAACTAACAAACAAAAACTTCATTCCACAAACATTATTCTCCCGTTCCTGGGATGGACTTATAATCATGAAAAAAGTATTATTATCAATAGCATTGGCTCTGGTGACTTTCACTGGTTTGAAGGCACAGACAGAGTATGTCCCCACAGAGGCTAACTTACGCTCCCGTGAGGAGTTCCGTGATATGAAACTGGGTATCTTCCTGCATTGGGGTATCTATAGTATGTTAGCTCAGGGCGAGTGGTACCTGCAGAATGCAGTGCCCGACCGTTATGAGTATGCCAAGGTGGCGGATGCTTTTTATCCTCACAGGTACAATGCCCGTGAGTGGGTGCGTGCCATAAAGGCTGCAGGAGCCAAGTACATCTGTTTTACTTCGCGTCATCACGATGGTTTCTCCATGTGGCACACCAAGCAGAGCAAGTACAATATCGTGGAGGCCACACCCTATGGCAAGGACGTCCTGAAAGAACTGGCAGAGGCATGCCGTGAGGAGGGTATCCGCCTGCACCTTTACTATAGCCATATCGACTGGATGCGCGATGACTATCCCATGGGCCGTACAGGCACGAAGTGTGGCAAGACTCGCAATAATTCCAATTGGAAACAGTACTACGACTTTATGAATGCCCAGTTGACCGAACTCCTCACCGAGTATGGCGACATAGGTTCTATCTGGTTTGATGGTTGGTGGGATCACGAAGAGGATGCAGAACCATTCGATTGGGAATTGCCTGCCCAGTACGAGATGATTCACAGATTGCAGCCTGCCTGTCTGGTGGGCAACAATCACCATGGTGCTCCTTTCGAGGGCGAGGATATCCAGATTTTCGAGCGCGACCTGCCAGGCGAGATGACCAGTGGTTTTGCCAAGCATGCAGCCAAGGTGAGCCGTCTGCCTCTGGAGACTTGCCAGACCATGAACGGCATGTGGGGGTATAAGGTTACAGACAACAACTACAAGACCGCTGCCGATATTATCCGTCTGCTTATCAACACCTCTGGCAAGGGCGCCAATCTGCTCATGAACATCGGGCCCCAGCCCAATGGCGAACTGCCTGCTATCGCATTGGAGCGCCTGAAGGAACTGGGCGAATGGACTTCAGTCTACGGTGAGACTATTTACGGCACAGATGCCGGCGACATCAAGCCTCAGAAGTGGGGTGTGAGCACGCAGAAGGATGAGAAGCTTTATCTGCACATCACTGCTCTTGACCAGATTGAGAAGGACGGGAACGGTCAGCGCGTTCTGCACCTGCCCTTGAAGCGCAAGGTGAAGTCCGTTACCGAGTTCATCGGTGGTGCTAAGGTTAAGTTCAACAAGGGCAAGGATGGCATCAGCATTACCCTGCCCGAGAAGGTGGACGTGGTGGATTATGTGCTGGTGGTGAAGTAGAAGGGAAAATTGCGAGTAAGGAAAGTAGGGACGCAGCGTGCTGCGTCCGAGAACAATAAACTATGCGTGAACTAAGCGGACGCTGCACGCAGCGTCCCTACTTTCCTGTCATCGTTAAACGTTCATCGTTAAACCTTAAACGTTCATCGTTAATCATTCATCGTTAAACCTTAAACGTTCATCGTTAATCATTAATCCACTCACCTTCTCCTCCCCCTGCAGGGGGATTGAGGGGGGCCGACCTCTCACCGTTAAAAACTAAAGACTATGAAGATAGAAGTTTGTTGTCCCGACCTTGCCAGCGTAAAGCGCGCCATAGAGGGTGGGGCAGACCGTATAGAATTGTGTACCGCTCTTGAACTGGACGGTCTGACTCCCACGAGGGAGGAGATACGACAGGCCGTGTCCATGTGCCATACCGCCGGTGTGGTTGTCCATGTGCTTATCCGTTCTCGTGAGGGCGATTTTGTCTACAACGAGGCAGAGGCAGAACAAATGTCTGCCGAGATAGTGATGGCTCTGGAAGAGGGTGCTGACGGTATTGTCATAGGTGCTCTTACCAAGGATGGCGACCTGGATGTGCCTATGTGCTCCAAATGGATAGCCGTTGCCAAGGAGTATGTTGCTACCCAGGCTAACAACCGTCCGCTGGGCATTACTTTCCACCGTGCATTTGATGTATGCAGTAATCCTATGCAGGCATTGGAGGAAATCATTGCCATGGGATGCAATCGCTTGCTCACATCAGGTCAGGAACCTTCGGCTGTCAAAGGCATTCCCATGCTGAAGAAACTTGTAGAGGCTTCTGAAGGCAGACTCTGTGTTCTGGCTGGTGCCGGTGTAAGCGCAGAGAACTACATGCAGATTGTGGAGGAAGCTGGAGTGACGGAAGTGCATGGCTCCTTCAAAGGTGGGGTGCCGAGTCGCTGAGAGATTAAAGAAAACCTAGGGTGTCCTAGGCTATCTTAAAAACATAAGAAAAAAGATTATGAAAAAGTATATCCTTTCAATATTTGTACTTGCTCTGTGTATATTCTCATGCACGCAGGCAGACAAGAAAGAGACGCGCCAGATGGAATGGCGTGGACTGATGATTGATGTAAGCCGCCATTTCTATCCCATGGATGTGCTGAAGCGCCAGATTGACCTTATGGGCAACTATGGCCTTAATGTCCTGCACCTGCATCTTACCGATGCTGCTGGCTGGCGTCTGGAGATAAAGAAGTATCCTAGTCTAACCGACCTTGGTGCATGGCGCACACACCAGACATGGAAAGAATGGTGGGCACAGCGTCCTCGTGCTACAGAGGAGACCAAGGGCAATGAGTGGTTTGCTCCTGCTTTCTCCAATGCACAGAAGGGTTTTGGTGGTTTCTACACCCAGGACGAGATGCGTGAACTTGTTGCCTATGCACAGGAACGTGGCATCACCATCGTACCCGAGATAGAGTTCCCTGCCCATAGCGAGGAGGTGGTGGCTGCCTATCCTTGGGTAGGTTATAATCATGCCGAACTGGACATGAGCAAGGACAGCACCTATATGTTCATGGCAGATGTGCTTGCCGAGATGGCTGACATCTTCCCATCTCCTTACATCCACGTGGGAGGCGACGAGTCTGCTACACAGAAGGGACTCCAACCCGAGGCTATGCGCCGTATCCAGAAGATTGTGGAGGGACTGGGTCGCCGTATGATTGTATGGGATGAGGGTCTGACAGACAATCCTGCCGACAGCGCACAGATAATAATGGTATGGCGCAACCCCGATACTGCTACCGAGGCTATTCGTCTGGGCCATGACGTGATTATGTGTCCAAGCAACTGGTGCTATCTGGACAGTTATCAGGACCGTCCCATGGGACAGCCCGAGGCAATGGGTGGTTACCGTCCCTTGTCGCATATCTATGAGGTACCCTTGGATAGCGCCCTCTGTGCAGAGAAGACTTCTACTGGCCGTCTGCTTGGTATCCAGGCATGTATCTTCACAGAATATGTGCCCACACCAGAGAACCTTGAGTACCAGATATGGCCTCGTGCCCTGGCTATTGCCGAGCGTGGACTGGGACGCACACGTTCTTATGAGGACTTCCATCAGTGGGCTGTAGGTGTGGCAGACAGCATGCGTCAGGCAGGAGTCAATGCCTTTGACCTTGCCAACGAGTACGGTCAGCGCCGCGAATCACTCCAGCCCGTAGAGCATCTTGGCCGTGGAGCAAAGGTGACATACAACAATCCCTACAACTCTTTCTATAAGGCAGGAGGTGACTCTACTCTGACCGATGGTGTGTGCGGTACCTGGAACAATAACGACCAGTGCTGGCAGGGCTTCATACGCGATATAGACTTGGTAGTGGACCTTGGTCAGGAGCGCGAAGTTTCATCTGTTGAACTCTCCTTCCTGCAAATTCTTGGTCCCGAGATATATCTTCCTGCAGATGTTGAGATGACACCCATGGGTGAGGATAATAACAGGCCATATGATGTACATTGCCTCTTGCCAACGGAATTGTACGACTCTCCCTTTGTAGTCCACCCTTATAGATTGGTTACTACTCCTGGCACAAAGGCTCGTTACCTCCATATCAAGGCCAAGCGTACAGAGCGCCGAGGATGGCTCTTCCTGGATGAAGTAGTCGTAAGATAATATCCAATATATTGCCTTGCACAAGGCACCGTACTCTTAAGCTAGTCCTTCGGTATTCGGACTTGAGTCCTTCAATATACGGACTGTAGTCCTTATACCGAAGGACTGCAGTCCGGAATAAAAGATTTTTTCGCCGGACTGGGATGCTGTAGCATAAACATTCCTATACATAATTGGAGGAGACGAACCATAATGTTCGTCTCCTCCAATTGTATGATAGTGTAAAGTAATTAGATCATGCCATTGCTGCCCAGGAAGATGAGCAGAACATAACCGATGGCCATGCTGATGAAACCAAGGATAAGACCTACCTTCATCATGCTCTTCTGCTCGATAAGACCAGTGGCGTGTGCCAAGGCATTGGGAGGTGTGCTGATGGGAAGAACCATAGCAACGGAAGAACAGAGGGCAACACCGATGAGCAAAGTGCTGACACCACCTACACCAGCCAATTCGTTGGTCATACTCAAACCTACAACGGCCAGGATGGGCACCAACAGAGCTGCGGTGGCGGTGTGAGAGATGAAGTTACTCATAGCATAGCATACGAGACCAGAACCGATGATTACCAACAGGGGTGACCATGTGTTGAAGGGAATGGCATCAATCATGTGTGAAGCCAAACCAGACTTGTTCAGTGCCACACCGAGGGCAAAGCCACCAGCAACCATCCAGAGTACGCTCCAGTTGATCTGCTCCAGGTCGCGACGGTCAATGATACCGGTAGCGCAGAATACAGCCACGGGGAACATGGCCACGGCATTGGTCTTCACACCCAGGTACTTGTCAAACATCCACATGAGTATGGTGGCAAAGAAGGTGATATACACCAGTGTAGTGCGCCAGCTCTTCTGTGAATTGTCGGGAATCTCCAGGTTGATGGTCTTCTGCTTGAAGGGGAACATCTTCAGCAGGATAATCCATGAGAGGAACAGAAGCAGGATGGTGAGGGGGAACATGAAGGCTGTCCAGTCGCCGAAACCGATGTTCAAGTTCATGCCGGCAGGGTCGTTCAGATACTTCAGCACGATACCATTGGGAGGTGTACCGATGGGAGTGGCCATACCACCGATATTGGCTGCTACGGGGATAGAGAGAGCCAAACCAATCTTACCCTTACCATCGGCAGGAAGAGCCTTCAGTACGGGAGCCAGGAAGGCAAGCATCATGGCAGCAGTGGCGGTGTTGCTGACAAACATGGAGAACAGGCCTGTTACCATGATGAAGCCCAGCATAACAAAACGTGACTGGGTGCCGAAGGGCTTCAACAGCACACGTGCGATGGTGGCATCCAGACCGTACTTGGTAGCGGCAATAGCCAGGATGAAACCACCGATGAAGAGCATGATGATGGGGTCGGCGAAGCAGTGCAGGATGTCCTCGTACTTGAGGATAACGCCCAGCTGGTCGGCCTCATAGCCGTCAACGAAGGGCTTCAGCGCACTGGTAGAGACCATGAACAGGAGCAGTACCACGGCAATGAGCGAGGTGGTCCATGCAGGGATGGCCTCCATAATCCACATCAGAGTGGCAAACACGAAAACACCGATGATACGCTGCTCTACAACGGTAAGATTGGCAATGCCGAATGAATCGGCAGGCAACAACCAGATGGTGAGAGTGGCGGCAATGGCCAGCAGGAGCTTGAAGAACTTGCTGTTCAGTCGCTTGGCAGCTCTCTCCAAATTGCTTTTGTGGAGTTCCTCTACGAGATGGAATCCATGGAAATTGTTAAACATACTTTATTATATTATTAGGGTTTATGTATATCCCAAAACGAAGGCGAGTGCTCCGTCTGTCGGGCACCCGCCTGATAGTCTTCTCTTACATCTTGTCCATGGCCTGCTGGAGGTCGGCGATGATATCGTCCACGTTCTCAATGCCAACGGAGAGACGGACGAGGTCGGGAGAGATTCCTGCCTCTTTGAGTTGTTCTTCTGTAAGCTGGCGATGAGTGTGACTGGCAGGATGCAGCACACAGGTGCGGGCATCAGCCACGTGGGTAACGATGGAAATGAAGTCCAGGTTGTCCATGAAGCGGATGGCTTCCTCACGGCTGCCCTTCAGACCGAAGGCAATGACGCCACAGGTGCCAGTGGGCAGATACTTCTGTGCCAGGGCATAGTCCTGGTTGCTGGGCAGGCTGGCATAACTTACCCAACCCACCTTCTCGTTCTTCTCCAGCCACTCTGCCACCTTCAGTGCATTGGCACAATGCTGGCGCATGCGCAGTGCCAGAGTCTCCAAGCCTATGTTCAGCAGGAAGGAGTTCTGGGGAGCAGGGATGCTGCCCAGGTCGCGCATGAGCTGTACCACCATTTTTGTGGTGTATGCCATGTTGCCGAAGGAGGTGGTGTAGGTAAGTCCGTGATAACTCTCGTCGGGTTCGGTCAGGCAGGTGAACTTGTCGTGCTGTGCCTCCCAGTCGAAGTTGCCGCTATCCACAACGCAACCGCCCACCTGGCTGGCATGTCCGTCCATATACTTTGTGGTAGAATGGGTTACGATGTCTGCACCCCATTCGAAGGGACGGCAGTTGATGGGAGTGGCAAAGGTATTGTCCACTATGAGGGGCACACCATGCTTGTGTGCTATGCGTGCAAAGCGCTCTATGTCGAAGACGCGGCAACCGGGGTTGCTGATGGTCTCTCCGAAGAAGCACTTTGTGTTGGGACGGAACTCGGCCTCGATGCGCTCGTCGTCCCAGTCCTGGTCAACGAAGGTGCACTCTATGCCCAGTTTCTTCAACGTTACGCCGAAGAGGTTGAATGTGCCACCGTAGATGTTGTTGGAAGTGATGAAGTGGTCGCCAGCCTGGCAGATGTTGAAGATAGCGTAGAAGTTGGCAGCCTGACCTGATGAAGTCAGCACTGCTCCCACACCGCCTTCCAGAGCGGCAATCTTCTTTGCCACGGCATCGTTGGTGGGGTTTGCCAGTCGGGTATAGAAATAGCCAGTGTCCTCCAGGTCGAAGAGTTTGGCCATCTGGTCGCTTGTCTCATAACGGAAGGTTGTGCTTTGGTATATGGGCAACTGCTGAGGTTCGCCCTTGCTTGCCTTCCATCCGCCATGGATGCAGATAGTTTCGAGGTTCTTTTTCATTGCTTTGCTTGATGTTTTAGGTTTTATGTTTTCCTATGATAGCCTAAGGGGTCCTAAGGCTTCATGGTTATTTTTCTCTTCCAAAGAGTTTAGAGAACTCCATTTCGAAGTTGGGGGTCAGTATGCCCTGGCCAATGGTTTCTTGAATCTCCTGCAACGACCAGAAGCGCCCGCCGTCGGTCTCCTCGCTGGGAGTGATCTCCTTGTCGTAGACAATCTTGTAGGCATAGACGAGTTCGTGCTCGCGGTCGGAGTGGAACTCATACATCTGCACCAGTTCGCAACCCTCGGCATTGATGCCCAGTTCCTCGCGAGTCTCGCGCAGAAGGGCGGTGGGGATGTCCTCGCCGAAGTCCACATGGCCGCCCACGGCTGTGTCCCACTTGCCAGGCTGTATGTCCTTCCACATGGGACGCTTCTGCAGGTATAGTTCGCCCTTGCTGTTGAATACATGTAGGTGCACCACGGGATGCAGGAGCATGGAACCATTGTGGCATTCAGTGCGTGTGGCCTTGCCGATGACATTGCCGGCAGGGTCAACTAGGGGGAGGAGTTCCCCATCCCTAGCGGAGGGTCCGTTGAGTGAGGGTCCAGTCAACAAACTGCTATCGCCATAGGAGAGGAAACGAAAATCGTTCTCCAGGGCGTAGTCGTAGATGCTTCGCCAGTTGCCGTTTACGAAGGCGCTGACGAGGAGCAGGAGCGTGCTTTGGGGCTGGTGGAAGTTGGTTACCATCATCTTGACGATGTGGAACTTGTATCCTGGTGCTATGATTATCTGTGTGGATGAGTGCAGGATGTCCAGCCCCCTCTCGTCCATGTATTTCAGCAAGGCCTGCAGGGCCTGGCAAGTGTCGGGCAGAGCATCGGTATGCTCGGCGTATGGCATCCATTGCTCCACATGGAGGTCTTCCTTGCCCTGCATGGCCAGAAGTCCCATGTAGTAGAGGCTCTCCAGGGTGCGCACGCTGGTGGTGCCAACGGCAATGGCAGAGCCTTCGTGTGCAATGAGCCTTTCTATGGTTGTGCGGTTCACGGCAATGTGCTCAGTGTGCATGTCGTGGTCGCCAATCTCCTCGCTCTTCACTGGTTTGAAGGTGCCGGCACCAACGTGCAGGGTAACCTCCTCGCGCTCAATGCCATGGTTGTCCAGTTCTGCCAGCACCTCGGGGGTGAAGTGCAGACCTGCCGTGGGGGCAGCCACACTGCCCTTTATCTTGGAGTAGACGGTCTGGTAGGTGGTGAGGTCGCTCTGCTCCGTCTTTCTGTTCAGATATGGAGGAATGGGCAGTTCGCCCGTGGCCTCGAGGATTTCTGCCCAAGTATGGTCAGTGTCCCAGGTGAAGTCTATCTGGTGACTGGTGCCGTGTGCCTCGCCACGTGTGGCAGAGAGGGTTACTTGTGTATCTCCAATCTGTATCTGCTGGAGCAGGGAACCTGTCTTCCACTTCTTCAAGTTGCCCACCAAACAGTACCATGAGCATCGGCCTCGGCTGAGGAAGTTCTCCTGATACTCGGCAGGCAGGGCAGGCTCCAGGATGAATATCTCTATGAGTGCCCCCTGGGGCTTGCCGGAAGTGTCTCCCGAGGCGATGCCCATCGCATCGTGTTGCGAAGGCTCTTGCGTCCCGATGCGTTGCCCCTCGGAATACGGAGCGGTGGATTTCCTGAAATGAAGCCTTGCCCTCACCACACGGGTGTTGTTGAAAATCATCAGCGCCCCCTTGGGCAGATACTCGGGCAGATGGCAGAAAGTATCCTGGCTGATGTCTCCGTGACGGTACACAAGCAGCTTGCTCTTGTCTCGCTGGGCAAGGGGGAATTTCGCTATACGCTCCTCAGGCAGAGGGTAATTATAGTCCTTGATGTGTATATGCTTAGGCTCCATCATACTGAATTTGCGTGCAAAGGTACGTTTTTTTGACGACTAATCTGCCTAAGGCAAGGAAAAATGCAACAATTTATACATATTGTATATATAAGGAAGTTAAAGTTTGTTTTTTGCTTTTGTAGTTACTATAAAATCCATACATTTGCATAGCGTAACTGCGTATATCAAGTAAGAAACACTAATCAAATCTAATCTAAAAACCTAAATTATGAGGAAATTTACACTATGTATGTTGGCCTGCTGCTCGGTGGCGGCAAGCCTGTATGCACAGGATGTTCCTGTTAATCGCGAGAAGTATCCCGATTACGTTGATCCACAGAAGGCATATCCTGCCGAACCTCGCCTGATGAAATTCATTCCCGTAGAGGGCGAATCGCAGAGCAGAAAGGCAGCACTGGCCAAGGCTGCCAGCGAGTTGCCCGAGTATTGGAACAATGCCGACACCAAGTACTTCCCCCCTGTGTTCAACCAGGATGGCGGTTCCTGTGGTAGTGCAAGCCGTATCGGTTACATGTTTACCCACGAGATCAATGCCTTGCGCGACCGCGATGCCAGTTTGCCCGAGAACCAGTATCCCTCGCACTTCGTATGGCTGCTTACCAACGGTAACTCTGGCAAGGATGCCTTCGTGGAATACGTAGGTGTGCCTAATGCAGCAGTATATGGCGGCCGCACATACAGTTCTCTCTTTGGCTATCAGGAGGAGACATATAACAACTTCGGTTGGATGACCGGTTACGACAAGTGGATGAATGCCATAGGCAACCGTATGCTCCGTCCCACTTCCAACCCATTGACTGTAGACACCGAGGAAGGTCGTCTGGCAGCCAAGGCATGGCTCTACAACCATGCTGGTGACACCGACTTCAAGGCTGGTGGCCTTATCGGTCTTGGCGTGGCTTCTGGTGGTCAGTGGCACAACATACCTTCAACCCCTGCCAACGATGCAGCTGGTGTTACCGGCAAGTATTTCGTTCACCGTTGGGGTACTCAGGTTGACCATGCCGTAACTATGGTTGGTTGGGACGACCGTATCGAGTTCGACCTGGACGGCAATGGCATTGCCGGTGAGGTGGACAAGGACGAGAAGGGCGCCTGGATTATAGTAAACAGTTGGGGATATTGGTGCAACCAAGGTTTCATCTACTGCCCCTACAAGTATGCCGGTCCTGTGAGCGACCCTGAAACCGGTGCAATGAGGAGTGGCTATTGGAGTGGTGAGCTTTATCACGCCCGCAAGAACTTCCGTCCCACTCGCGTTATAAAGCTGAAGATGGATTACACCCATCGTAGTGAACTTCTCTTGCAGGTGGGTGTCAGCTCTGATGTCAATGCTACAGAACCCGAGGCAGTTATGGACATGCACCACTTCCGCTATGCCGGTGATGGTGCCAATGGTGATGCCAATCCTGTACCTGCAACACCCATGCTCGGTAACTGGAACGGCAAGATGAACCATGCTCCCATGGAGTTCTGTTACGACCTGACTGATTTAAGCGCAAACTTTGATACCAACAAGCCCTTGAAGTACTTCTTCATTATCAACAGAAAGAAGGACACCAGCAATGGTAGCGGTAACATCTACGAGGCAAGCATCATGGACATGGAGTATGACCAGGAAGGTATTGAGTCTCCATTCGATCTGGGTGGCGAGAAGTTCCAGATTACCACTAAGGGTAAGAAGACCATGATAACCTCCGTTGTATATGGCATGGGTTACCAGCCCGTCACCAACCTTGTCCTCAGCGATGGCACCCTCTCATGGAATGCTCCTGTGGCAAGCAGCTTCAAGGTGAATTCATATAATGTATATAAAGATGGTGTACTGTTGGGTAACACCACCGACAGAAGCATGGCCGTGACCGAAGGCAAGGAGTATTCTGTTAGCGTTGTTTACGAGGGTGGTATAGAAAGTGCCAAGGTAACATGCAAGACAGCTATAGAACAGAACGGCAAGGTGCTCAACTTTGACCGTGCTGGCTTTACCATCCCCAATGTCTTTGCCAATCATTACAACGAGTGCACAATCGAGTTCTTTATCAAACCCACTGTTTTCCAGAACTGGAACTGTGCAGCAGGTCCTGGTTGGGGCACATACATGCACCACTTGGATGCAAGTGGCTATTTTACATGCGGTTGGAATACCAATGCCCGTATGACCACAAATGCAACCCTTTCAAAGTCGGTAAGAAATCACATTGCCATCGTGGTTAAGGGCAACAGGATGTCTGTCTACAAGGACGGTAGTGCCGTAGGTTCCTTCACAAGCACCTCGTACAGTGGTCTTGGTGGTTTCGGCGACCTGGTATTCCGTTCCGATAATGGCAACAATTCATGGCAGCAGGCCCAGTACGATGAGATTCGTATATGGAACTATGCACGTTCTGCCGAAGAGATAAAGGGTGGCTCATCGGCCAAGAAGGTAGAGTTCTTTGGTGAAGTTATGCCCAAGGGCCTGCTCGTCTACTACAAGGGTGATACCTTTATGGGTGCAGATGGCAAGTACTACATGCGTGATTGCGTAGGCAACAACCATGCCACCGTACAGGCTTCTGGCGACCCCAGCCAGGAGACAGGTCAGAAATCAAGCACTACCGGTTTGAAACCCACCTTGACACTTGACACTCCTCAGAACGTGTACGTTGGTGTGCCTGTTTCTCTTGAAGCAAATTACAACGACGCTATCAACAAGCTCACCTGGTCAGTGCCCTCTTGCAATATATCAGAGATGAACATCAAGTCTCCCACCGTTGTCTTCAGCCAGGCTGGCGAGCACAAGGTAACTGTAAAGGGTACTGCTTATGACGGCACCGAGCTTTTGGCAGAAATTACCATAGACGTGAAGGCTGCTCCCGAGTTGGATGCCTCATTCTCTATGAATACCGAGAGATTACCCATGGGCGAGCACTTGAGCGTATGGGCAAACACATATGTGGACGGATGCAGCTATGAGTGGCTTATGCCAGGAGCCGAAACAGAGAAGGCATACGGCGTCAAGGCCGGAGCTACCTACCAGGAAGGCGGCATACACTATATTACGCTGAAGGTAACATCGGCCGATGGACGTAGCGTAGAGACAACTCAGGAGATACGTGTTACATCAATACCTCCTGTAGCCGACTTCAGCGTTTCCAACGCATTTGTACTTAAGGAGACTCCCATCACCCTGGAAAGCACCTCCAAGTATTCTCCCACTTCCTATGAATGGACAATTGCAGGTCAGGCTCGTAAGACAACCATCACCAATGCAGCTCCTCAGCAGACCTGGACACCAATGTATCCAGGCAAGTACAACATCACATTGAAGGCAGCCAACCACATGGGTTCTCACTCTGTTACCAAGGAGAAGGCTCTGGTTGTACTGAACGATGATTCCAAGAATGGATTGTCTTTCTCACAGAGTTCTGCCAAGGTGTCTGTGCCCAATTCTTCTACCTTGCTTGCCTTCACTATAGAGTTCTGGGCAAATCCCTCAAGCCTGTCAGACTTCTGCTGGGGTATGGGAGACAAGGCAGAGAATCTGTTGCTGAAGGTAAATGCATCCGGCGCTTTAGTTACTACTATCAAGGGTAAGGTCTTTACCTCCAACTCAGGTTTCTTCAAGGCTGGCGAATGGAATCACTATGCTATACGCAGAACCCTGATAGGTCAGATATTCCTGTACAGGAACGGTGTGGAATTCCAGAACAGAAAGGCTAACGTAGATAAGACAGCCATAACAGATTTGACAACATTCACTTTGGGTGTAGATGGCATGCCCATGAATGGTTCTATAGACGAATTCCGTATATGGGGTTCCGATTATAAAGGCATAGCCAAGACCTGTAACCAGCATCTGGAGAATCCCGAGTCATATGTTGGAACTAACAATTTGCTTGTCTACTACGACTTCAACCAGAGTGGTGGTGATGTCATTGACCGTTCTGGAAATGGCAAGGATGGTGACCGCTCGGGCTTTGGTCCTGATGGCGACGCATGGGGCTTGTCAACAGGTGTCTTCTCGCTATATTTAGGCGATGTGCTTCCCGATGAAACCATTACTGCAATAGACGAGGTATGGCAGGACGAAAGTGTTACCGCTGGCAGAGCTGGCGTCTACACTCTGTCAGGTCAGTACGTAGGAAAGGCTATTGAAGGTCTGCCCGCAGGTATATACATTGTAGATGGCAAGAAAGTGGTTGTGAAGTAATCATAGTTCATTAGACATAAGAAAAACAGCCTCTGTCCCCAACCGGCGGACAGAGGCTGCTTTTGTATTGTTTTGTGCCCTCCCGAGGACCGGGGCGAGACAACCCGAGGACCGAGGCGAAAGAACCGGGAACTCTCGCTTCGGTCCTCGGGAGGACCCAAAAGGGTGTTCGTATTGTCGGTGCGCTGATTACTTCAGCACCAGTCCCACGGGGCAATGGTCGCTACCGAAAATGTCGGTGTGTATGCTCGCCTCTACAATTCTTTCTTGTAGGCGGTTGGACGTGATGAAGTAGTCGATACGCCAGCCCGTGTTCTTCTCCCTTGCCTTGAAGCGGTAACTCCACCATGAGTAGATATCCTTTTCGTCGGGATGCAGGAAACGGAAGGTATCTGTGAAACCGGTGTCAAGCAGTGTGGTCATCTTCTCGCGTTCCTCGTCGGTGAACCCTGGGTTCATGCGGTTCGTCTTCGGATTCTTCAAGTCTATCTCCTTATGTGCCACGTTCAGGTCGCCACAATATACGACGGGTTTCTTGGCGTCCAACTGCATGAGGTAGGCACGAAGGTCCAGCTCCCACTGCATACGGTAGTCCAGGCGCTTCAGTCCGTCCTGGGAGTTTGGCGTATAGCAGCATACAAGGTAGAAATCCTCCATCTCCAAGGTGATAAGCCTGCCCTCGTGGTCATGCTCCTCTATACCCATGCCGTAGGAAACGGACAGGGGGGTATGGCGGGTGAAGATGGCTGTACCACTGTATCCTTTCTTCTCGGCATAATTCCAGTATGATTGATAACCGGGAATGTCAAGGTCTATCTGCCCCTCCTGAAGTTTTGTTTCCTGAAGGCAGAAGAAGTCGGCATCCAAGGCATTGAAAGCCTCCAGGAAGTTCTTGCCGACAACGGCGCGCAGGCCGTTAACGTTCCAACTTATGAATTTCATGTCTTTTATATCTATTCTTTAAATGTTGCTATGGATAGGACGTAGCCCTTGTCTGCATGTTCCTCTGTGTGGAATGCAATGTTTGCCGTGTTCTGTGGCAGAAGCAGGTCGTGCAGATTGTCCTGCAGTCCCGTGCCAAGTAGTTTTACCAATGCCTCCTTTTGTGTCCAGAAACGGAAGAAACGTATGGGGTCACCTGCTATTTCCTCCTGTTCCCGGGGGCTCATCGTGTGCCGCATCAAGGCATCGCTTATCTTGCGCCCGGTGCTTTCCACATCTATGCCTATGGGAACGTCTCCCACGGCACAGGCAATGGCGTCGGCGCAATGGCTCATGTTGAAGTGGATGCTGGGGTATTCCTGCAACGAGGGCTTGCCGTGCTCGCCTATAAGGAAGGTTGGCTTGTCCGCTATGCCAAATTCATCTTCTAATGCCTGACAAAGAAGCAGGTACGAGAGCGTGCAGTCCCTTTGTCCTTGGAAATGCCTGTATTTCAAGGCCTGCTCTCTCCTCCAGGAGGGGAGCTGGGATATGTCCCGTTCTAAATCCTCCGGCAAGTATCCGCCAAGATTGTCTCTTACAATCAGTTTCATGCTTTGTGAGCCTCCTTGGCACGTATATGCCTTACCTGCCACCAGAGCATGGTAGAGGTAAAGATGCAACTCATTGTGTCGGCAAAAGGCAGGCTGTACCACACACCGTCCAAACCGAGGAAGTTGGGCAGGATGAGCATGCCTGGTATCAGGAAAATCAATTGTCGTGACAGGCTCAGGAAAATGCTCTTTCCAGCATGTCCTATGCTTTGGAAGAAGTGGCTCACCACTATCTGCCCGCCCACCAGCGGGAATATCATCACACAGATACGGAACCCTCGTGCCGCCATGGATATGATATGTTCGTCCTTGGTGAACACCATAGCCGGTATTTCCGGTATGAACATGCCTATGAGGAAACCCAGCGTAGTTACCACCGTGCCTGCCGCCATGGTGTAGCGTAGTGCTAGCCAGACGCGGTCGTTGCGGTGTGCTCCCCAGTTGTAGCCGACTATGGGTTGCATGCCCTGGTTCAGGCCCATGACTACCATGAAGAACACGAATGCCACGCTGTTTACTATGCCATAGGCCGCCAGAGCGTCATCACCTCCATACTTCTGCATGCTGCGGTTCAGAAGCAGCACCACCAGGCACGAACAGGCATTCATAAGGAAGGGCGACATTCCTATGGCCAGTGTCTGTCTCACAATGCTTGCCTTCAGTTTGTATATTCCTCGCCTCAGGTGCAGCAGTTCGTCCTTACGGCTGAATAGCAGAAGCACCGCCGCAAGGCCCAGACTTTGGGAAATCACCGTGGCAATGGCGGCGCCCCGTATGCCCATGTCAAGGGCAATGATGAACAACGGGTCCAAAGCAGCATTCACCAGCACACCGCACAGGGTCAGTATCATGGCGGTTATAGGATGGCCCGCCGCACGCATTATGGCGTTGAGGCCGAGGTAACTGTGCGAGATAACGTTGAACAGCAGTATTATCTGCATATATTCCCTGGCGTATGGCAGGGTAATGTCCGATGCGCCGAAGAGTAGCAGTATGGGGTCCAGGAACATCATGCACACGATGGTGAACAAGGTACCAAGGATGATGTTCAGCGTGATAGTGTTGCCCAGTACGTTCTGTGCCGTGGCATAGTCCTTCTGCCCAAGTCGGACGCTGATAACAGTACATGCACCCACTCCCACCATGGCGCCGAAAGCGGCTCCAAGGTTCATGAAAGGGAATGTGGCGGTGAGTCCGCCCAATGCCAACTTGCCGACAAAGTGTCCGATAAACGCTCTGTCCACCATATTATACAATGAACTTGCTATCATAGCCATGATGGCTGGCAAAGCATAGTTCAGCAATAGTCTTCCAACGGGCTTCTCGCCCAATTCTGTAGGTACTCTCTGTGCCATATCAAGGTCCTGCTTACGGTTAAGTGAATGAAAAAGCAAATCGATTTGATTTTTCCGAGCGTAAGACTAAGACTGGAAGTCAAAGTTATAAAAAAAGGAGCAAACTTGCATGCACCGATGCGAATATTTGGGAAAAACATGCCTGGCAGAGTAATTTAGCGTCACTATGTCGGCAGACATTCGTTATTTATTGTTAACTTTGCAAACGATTGTGCGTATTTAATAAATAAGTACGCGCGATTGTTGTTATTAGACAGGAAAGAAGTAATAACATATATCATTAAAACTCAAAATGAGCAATCAAACAGAAAAGATCAAGGAGTTGATGGAACTCCGCGAGAAGGCTCGCATCGGTGGTGGCGAGAAAGCCATTGCCAAGCAGCATGAGAAGGGCAAGTTGACAGCACGTGAGCGCATCGCCATGCTGCTGGACGAGGGCAGCTTCGAGGAGATGGACATGTTCGTTGAGCATCGTTGCTACAACTTCGGCATGGAGAAGAAGCACTATCTGGGCGATGGTGTGGTAACCGGCAGCGGTACCATCGACGGTCGTCTGGTTTATGTTTTCGCACAGGACTTTACCGTTAGTGCAGGTTCTCTGTCCGAGATGTTGGCCAGCAAGATTTGCAAGGTTATGGACATGGCCATGAAGGTTGGAGCTCCCGTTATCGGTCTGAACGACTCTGGCGGTGCCCGTCTGCAGGAGGGTATCAACTCTCTGGCAGGTTATGCCGAAATATTCCAGCGCAACATCATGGCTTCTGGTGTGGTTCCCCAGATCAGTGCCATCATGGGTCCCTGCGCCGGTGGTGCCGTATATAGTCCTGCGCTGACCGACTTCACCCTCATGGTGGAGAATACCTCTTATATGTTCCTCACAGGCCCCGGTCCCGTTAAGGCAGTTCTTGGCGAGGTTGTTACCCAGGAGCAATTGGGTGGTGCCAGCGTACATGCCACCAAGAGCGGTGTAACCCACTTTACCGCCAGCAACGAGGAAGAGGCCATCGCCATGCTCAAGAAGCTGATGAGCTACATTCCCCAGAACAACATGGAGAAGACTCCTCGCAAGGCTTGCACCGACCCCATCGGCCGTATGGAGGACTATCTGAACGACATCATCCCCGACAATCCCAACATGCCCTACGACATGTATCAGGTTATTGCCGGTATCGTGGACGATGGAGAGTTCTTTGAGGTTCAGCCCAACTATGCAAAGAATCTGATTATCGGTTTCGCACGTTTCAATGGCCAAAGCGTAGGTATCGTTGCCAACCAGCCCAAGCAGTTGGCAGGTGTACTGGACTGCAACAGCAGTCGCAAGGGTGCACGCTTCGTACGTTTCTGCGACGCCTTCAATATTCCCATCGTTACCCTCGTGGACGTTCCCGGCTTCCTGCCCGGTACTGCACAGGAGTACAATGCCGTTATCCTGCATGGCGCCAAGTTGCTCTACGCTTACGGCGAGGCTACTGTGCCCAAGGTTACCGTTACCCTGCGCAAGAGCTATGGCGGCAGCCACATCGTGATGAGCTGTAAGCAGCTCCGTGGCGACATCAACTACGCATGGCCCTCTTCCGAGATTGCCGTTATGGGTGCCAGCGGTGCTGCCAGCGTACTCTACGCCAAGGATGCCAAGGCCCTGAAGGACGAAGGCAAGGTGGAGGAAGCAAAGGCTTACATCAAGGAGAAGGAAGACGAGTACACCAAACTCTTTGCCAACCCCTACCAGGCTGCCAAGTTCGGTTACATCGATGATGTTATCGAACCTCGCAACACTCGCTTCCGCGTGATTCGCGCTCTGGCTCAACTGGAGAACAAGAAACTTACCAACCCTGCCAAGAAGCATGGCAACATACCTCTGTAACCTATGAATATCCTTGCAGTAACAACTGAAACATGGGGATTGGCACTGGTTAGCATTGCTGTAGTCTTCATTATTCTTTTGGTTTTGGTGTTTATATTGGGTATCTTCAGTTTCATCGCTCGCAAGACAGCCAACAAGGCCAGCAGCGCTAAGGTGGCATACAACCAGCAGAAGCAGGCCAAGAACTTTGCCAATGCCAGCGACGAGGACAAGGCTGCAGTTGCAGTGGCTCTCTATCTGTACGAACAGGAGGAGAAGAGACAGGAAAGCCGTGTGCTCACTATCACCCACACCAATCAGAACTGGACTTCCCAGTTGAACCCCAGACTCTAAGTCGTGTAATACATTAAATAACGTACAAATGAAAGAATTCAAATTCAAGATAGGTGGCACCGACTATTTGGCCACCGTGGAAGACCTCAGAGGTGGCAACATGCAGGTAACTGTGAATGGCCAGACCTATCAGGTGGAGATTCCCCAAAACAAGGCTCAGGGTCCCCGTCCTGCAGCTTCTGCCCCTGCGGCAAGCCAGGCTGGCGGTCCCAAGAATGTGGTAAGCGAACTGCCCGGCACCGTTACCGAGGTGAAGGTGGCTGCTGGCCAGCACGTAAAGCGCGGCGATGTGCTGCTCGTTATTGAAGCCATGAAGATGGCCAACGACATTGTTTCCGAGGTGGACGGTACTGTTCAGCGCGTAGCCGTAAGCAATGGTCAGAGCGTTAATCAGGGCGACCTGCTCGTGGAAATGGTGGCCGACTTCGTCGCAGCCAAGGCTCCTGCTCTGGAACCCAAGCCTGCTCCAGCAACACCTGCCGGAGTGAGTGCCGCTCCTGCCATGTCTGCACCTGCAGCAGGCAGCAAGACCGTTACCGCACCCTTGCCAGGTGCTATCACCAAGATCAGCGTCAAGGTGGGCGACCGTGTTTCCACCGGCGACACTGTTCTGATGATGGAAGCCATGAAGATGGAGAACAGTATTACCAGCGAGGCCAGCGGTACCGTGAAGGCTATCCTCTGCAAGGAGGGCGACCAGGTACAGAGCGGTCAGGCACTTGTTGAACTGGATTAACAAGGGAACCATTCTATTATGAAGAACTTTATCAAGTATCTCTCCCTGTTGGCCGTCATGTTGCTTGTGGCAACACCTGCTATGGCATTCAGTCTGGAGGAAGGAATGGTCGATTTTGTAAAGGAGATGGGGTTCGTGAGTTTTGCATCAATTGATGGCTTGAAGAACCTCTTCATGATTGCCGTAGCCTGCTATCTCCTTTATAGGGCTATAGTCAAGAACAACGAACCTTTGTTGCTTCTTCCCATTGCCTTTGGTATGATTCTGTCCAACTTGCCGGGTGCCGGCATGTACAGTAGCGAATTGTGGGCCGATTTCATCAATCCGGCAAGTCCCCACTACCACAGCTATGGTCATATTCTGGCCCATGGCGGTCTGTTGGACATCCTTTACATTGGCGTAAAGGCCGGTATCTATCCCTGTCTGATATTCCTGGGTGTGGGTGCAATGACCGACTTTGGTCCGCTGATTGCCAACCCCAAGAGCCTGCTCCTCGGTGCAGCCGCTCAGATTGGTATCTTCGCAACTTTCATTGTCACCCAGATAGATATCCCTGGACTGGGCTTTACCCCCGAGCAGGCTGCATCTATCGGTATCATTGGTGGTGCTGACGGTCCTACAGCCATCTTCCTTACCTCCAAGCTGGCACCCGAACTGCTTGGTCCCATTGCCGTGGCTGCTTACAGTTACATGGCACTGGTACCCGTTATCCAGCCTCCCATCATGCGTTTTCTGACCTCCAAGCAGGAGCGTCTCATCCGCATGTCTCAGTTGCGCACCGTCAGCAAGAAAGAGAAGATCATCTTCCCCATAGTTGTAGCAGTAATCGTAACTTTGGTTGTTCCCAGCGCAGGAACCTTGATTGGTTGCTTGATGCTCGGTAACCTGATGAAGGAGTGTGGCGTTGTTGACCGTCTGAGCAAGACCGCACAGAACGAGTTGAACAACATTGTGGTCATCTTCCTCGGTGTCACCGTGGGTGCTACTGCCACAGCATCGTCCTTCCTCAACCTGCAGACCATAGGTATCCTCTGTGTGGGTATTGTTGCCTTTGGTGTAGGTTCTGCCTCTGGTGTGCTTATGGCCAAGTTCATGAACCTCTTCCTGAAGGAGAAGATCAACCCCCTCATCGGTTCTGCCGGTGTCAGCGCCGTACCTATGGCAGCCCGCGTTTCTCAGCAGGAAGGCCAGAAGGAGGACCGTCGCAACTTCCTCCTGATGCACGCCATGGGTCCCAACGTGGCTGGTGTCATCGGTTCTGCCGTAGCAGCAGGTATCCTGCTCAGCTTCCTGGGATAATCCTAAGTTCAAATAGATTATACCTTATATATAATATAATACAGGCTCGGTCTCATCACGACCGAGCCTGTATTTCTTTTTGGGGTGAGGGGAGGCGGATGAGCGGTGAGGTTTTTCGTTTTGTTTTATTCATCCCCTCCGCTTCGCTTGTCCCGCCTATCTTAGAGGGACAAAGGGAGCGGAACACTGAAATGTGAAAATGGAAAAATGAAACCGCTCATCCGCTCCATGCACACCGTTCTAAAATCTCCGCTCATCTCGTCTTTCTCAGGTAGTCGGCACGTTTGACCATGTATGTGGCTTGTGCCTGTGTCAGGCGGTTTAGACTTTCTCTAAGGAGGGTCTCGCTTTCCAACAGGTCGGAAAGGATTTCAGTACCGGAGCGGTATTTGTCCATGGACATGCGCATGTTTTCGGTGGCTTCTGCCACACTGGTGCGGGCGATGTCTATCTGCTTGTAGGCCTCCACGAGCGAGGACCAGGAGGATTCTATGTCGATGATGAGCTGCTCGCGGGCATCCTGCAACTGGTTCTGCGACTGCTGGAGGGCAAGTTTCTCGCGACGTATGGCATGCGAGCCTCCCCACCACGAGGTGATGGGCACGCTGACGGTGCCGAAGACCATGCCGTTGGTGGTGTTGCTCTCCACCATGGACTTTGCCCCTTCGGAGAGTCCGCCAAGGCCCACGTTGCTGATGGTAAGCCCCACAGCCACGGTGGGCAGATGCTTGCCACTCTCCATGCGCACCTTCAACTTGCCTGCTTCCACGCCCTTCTGTGCCAAGGCAAGTTCCTGGCGGGCGGCCACGGCCTCGTCGGGTGCGATGTAGTAGTTCAAGGGACTTTCTATGTCGGCGAGCGCCATGTCCTGCACATCTATCTTCTCGCCAGCCATGCCCGTCTGCTGTGCCAGGAGCAGGCACATGACGTGGTGCGCATTGCTGACGGTGAGGCTGTCGGAGGAGAGGCGCTGGAGTTCCAGGCGCACACGAAGCAGGTCGTTGCGAGTCGTCACCCCTGCATCCACATAGGACTGCACCTCGCTATAGATGGCATGCAGCTGCTCCTGAGCCGAGCGTATGGTGGCAAGGTTGAGTTTCAGTTTCACTATCTGGTAGTAGTTCTCGGTCACCTTCTGCAGGAGGTCCTTTGTCTGTAGTTCTGCCTGTAGTTCCGCCACCTGCTTGCCAATGTCGGCCAGTCGGTTGCCGTTCACTATCTGCCCGCCGGCAAATAGCGGTTGCGTGAGTGTACCCATCACGGCATAGGCCTCATCCAACTCGCGCACGGAGAAGGGCTGTCCTGCCAATGCAGCCAGTTGTGGGTTAATCTGCCCTAATGCCATCAGTTCCTGAGGATAGTATCCGTCAGCCTTTAGCATCTTGTCAAAGGCATGGAAGGCCATGATGTTGGCAGAGATTTCGGGGAAGTACTTGGTGAAGGCCTCCCTTTTCTGCTCGCCAGCCATTTGTATCTGCAGGGTGGCATTCAGCAGGGTGCGGTTCTGTGTGGCAGCACTTTGCAGGCACTCCTGCAGGGAAACGGTGCGAGGCTGAGCTTGCATGGCAAGGCAGCAGAGGAGGAAAAGACCCACCCCCAAACCCCTCCCTCTATGGAGGGGAGTAGGATGTACTGCTGATGGGTCCACGTTGTCGGTTGTAACTACCCCCTCCCTTGTGGAGGGGTTGGGGGAGGGTCCTTCTTTCTTTTCGTACAGCTTCCAATACACCACTGGCAGTACCGTGGTGACGAGCAGGAGCATGCCTATGCCGCCGGCAAAGATGGTTATGCCCACGGGCATCCAGAAACTGCTGCCGGCCAGTATCATGGGCACTACGCCCACGGCCGTGGTGGCGGTGGTGAGGAAGATGGGCACCATGCGGCGCTTGCCGGCATCCAGGGCAGCCTCCCTGGCCGACATGCCCTCGGACATCTTCTCGTTGGCATGCTCGAAGATGAGTATCTCGTTGCGCATAATCATGCCCATGAGGGTGATGAAGCCGAACATGCCCGTGAGGCCAAGCACCTTGTTGGCAATGAGCAGACCTATGATGGCACCCGGCATGCCCAGGCTGATGGCTACGATGCACACGATGGCTATGGAGAACTTGCGGAAGTTGAACAGCAGGAAGAAGAATATAACCACCACAGACATGCCTATGCCGGCCATGATGTCGGGGGTGATGTCGTTGTTATGCTCCGTCTCGCCTCCCACCTCGGCACGCACTCCCTGAGGCAGGTTCATGTGGCTGATGTGGTCGATAATGCGGTTCTGTATGTCCAGGGCGAAGGTGCCGCGCTTGCCCTCGGCGGTGACCGAGATGCAGCGCTCGCCATTGCGGTGCACTATCTTTGTCTGGCTCCACACGGGCTTCACCTCAGCCACCTGGCGCAAGGGCACGGAAGCACCCATGGGAGTACTCAGGTAGGTGTCCCCCACGTCGCTGACCGTAAGAGATTCGGTGGCACGGTCCTTAAGCACCAGAGGCACTTCGTAGGTACGGCTCTTGCCGTCCACGCTGCCCGATTCCCAGATGGACCCTATCTGTGTCTTGCCCGTCTGGAGCATGAGCTGCAGTTCTGCCGAGGTGCGGCTTATGCCCAGTTGGCTAGATGCCACGGGATCCAGGCATACCTCCACTAAGGGCGACGGGCGGTCGTAGTCGGTATGCACCCACTCCAGTTCCGGGAAGGTGCGCATTTTCTGCATGAGCATGTCGGCGGTCCTTTGTATGGAATCTATGTTGTTGCCATAGAAACGGTATTCATAGGTGGGCACGGGCAGGTAGTCCATCTGTTTCCAGCGCACGTAGGCATTGGGCCAGTGGTTGGAGTATTTCGGTGCCAGCTGGTCGAGAAGTTCCAGCGAAGCCTCGTTGCTCTCGGTGTTCACTATGAGCTGGGCAAAGTTCTTGCCGGCAATCACAGGAGCATAGGTGGTATGGAAGCGAGGCGAAGAACATCCCACGAAACTCGTCACACCAGTCACCTTGTCGTTGGACTTCAGTATGGCGCTAAGTTCGTCGGCAATGAGCCTTGTCTCCTCCAGGCCGCTACCCTCGGGCAGGTATATCTCCACGGCAAACTGGTTGCGGTCGGCATAGGGGAACTGGCGCATCTTGAGCAAGGGGAACAAGGCACCTGTGGCGACTACCAGCGCTATGCTCCCCACGATGGTGAGCCAGGGGTGACGGAAGTTCCACTCCAGAGTCTTGTCGTACCAGTGCTGCACCCAGTCGGTTATGTCGCGCTTGCCAGGCTTCTTTTCCTTCACCCGGCGTATGATGGCGGCATTGAGCAGAGGGATGATGAAGGCCGCCACAACGAGCGAAACCATCAGGTTGATGGTGATGGTCAGGGGGAAGAGGCGGAGAACATCCGCAGCCTCGCCCTTGATGGTGATGAGCAGGGGATAGAAGATGGCACAGATGCACACCGTGGCCAGAAGCATGGGCCAGAAATACTGCTGCACGCTCTTCACCGCCGCCTCTCGGCGGCCCATGCCCTTGCCCAGGTACTCGAGATAGCCGTCGATGACCACTATGCTGTTATCCACTATCATGCCCAGCACCACGATGAGGCAAGCCAGTGTGATGATGTTCAGTTCTATGCCCAAGGCATACATGATGCCCGTGCTTACGAAGGTGGACAGGGGGATGGTGAGAGCTGCCACTATGGCACTCCTTATGGGGAATAACACCATCATCACCGCCACGATGATGAGCATGGAGATGATGAGGTCGCGCAGGAAGTCGCTCACGCTGGTACCCACCACCTGGGGCTGGTCGGTGATGCGGCGCATGTGCACATCATCGGGCAGGTATTCATGGCGGAACTGGTTCAGTATCTCGTCCACATCCTCGCCGAACATGACTATGTTGTTGCCCTTCAGCATTTCCAGGGACAGGATTACGCAACGCTTGCCGTTTGACTCAATGTAGCTGTCGCTCAGGTCATATTCCCTCTGCACGGTGGCAATGTCACGCACTCGCACAGTCTTGCCGTCAGGAGTGGCAAGGATGATGCGGTCGCCTATCTCCTGTTCGGAATTGACGCTGGGCGCCACGTGTATGTTCAGATTCTGCTTGGGAGTTGATACCATGCCGCTCATTGTGGTGAGGCCCTGGCTTGTCAGCGCCTGTATCAGTGCCGTTTGGCCTATGCCATAGGCAGCCAGACGCTCTCTGTCCACGCAGATGGTCAGCTGCTCCTTCTTCTCGCCCAGCTGCTGCACCTTGCTCACGCTGGGAAGGCGGCGCAGGCGGTCGGCCAGCTCGTCGCTATAGCCCTGCAGTTCCCGATAGGAGCGCTGGTCGCTCTCCACGGTGATGAGCAAGGCGCTGGTGTCGCCAAAGTCGTCCTGGGCCACCAGTGCCAGCACACCCTGGGGCAGGGAGGACTTGAACTGGTTGAGTCCATGCTTCATCTTGCTCCACACGGGGGTGAGGTTGTTCTGGTCCTGCTGGAACTGCACCATCACTATGCACATGCCGTTCTGGCTGGTGGAGTAGGTCTTGCTGCGGTCCACCTCCTTGTAGGTGAAGATGTAGCGCTCCAGAGGCCGTGCCACCTGCTCCTCTATCTCCTCGGCCGTGGCCCCAGGCATTACGGCAATCACCACACCCTGGCGTATGGTGAAGGGCGGAAACTCGTCCTTGGGCATCACATATATCGCCCACAGGCCAAAGGCCAGAAACAGTGCCGTGAGAAAGGCCGTTATCTTATAGTTGTTGATAGGCCATGCTATCCAACTGCTGTTCTTGAAAGTCATAATTGATAGGACCCCTCCCCGTACCAGTCCTCGCGTCGCAATGGGGATTGCTCCCCTCAAAGGACACGAAAGTATATTCAATACTTTCTCTAAAGAACCTTTTCGCCCCTGTATGGGAGGGAGTATATAGTACTAGGGAGGGGATTTTGTTAAGGGTTAATATTCATTGTCAGTTGTAACTACTCCGTCCGCGCGTCGCACTGGGGAGTGCTCCCCTCACAAGGCACAGATGGACATTCAGTCCATCTTCTAAAGACCTTGTTCGCCCATTGTGGAGGGGCTGGGGGAGGGGTCCGTTACTCCACCTCTGTTCCCTCGCTCACCTTCTGGTAGCCGTTGGTTATCACGCGGTCGTCCTTGTCAAGGCCAGAGAGTACCTCTATGCGGTTGCCCAGGGTCTTGCCCATGGTGATGACTTTTCTGTGCGCCTTGCCGCCTTTCACCACCCACACGAAGTGCTTGCCGTCGGCAGATTGCTGGATGCTGCGCACGGGAAGGGTCATGCCATGGATGCTGTCATTGGCATGCAGATACACCTTTGCCACCATGCCGGGAAGGATGTCGCCCTCGGGGTTGGGCAGGGCAATGCGTATATCGTAGGTATGTGTCAGTGCATCTGCCACCACACCTTTCTCTATTGCACCGCCCTCCAGGGGCTTGTCTCCGATGGCCTCAATGCTGATGCTCGATGTAGTGCCGGGCTTGATGGAGGAAATCTCCTTCTCGGGGATGCTGACCTTCACCTTCAGTGTCCTGATGTCCAGGATGGTAAGCACTGGCTGGCTGGGCAGGGCGGTTTCTCCTGCACTAACCCACTTCTTGCCCACCACACCGTCTATGGGAGCATATATGCTGCAATCCTCCAGCATCTTCCTGGCGGCAGAGAGAGAGGCCTCGGCCTGCTCCACCTTGCTCTGCACCTCCACCCACTTCATGTCGGCCAAGGACTTGTTCTCGTGCAGCTGGCGCATGCGCTCCAGAGCATCGGTGGCCTGCTTGTGCGACGCTTCTGCCATGGCCAGGGTGTTCTGTGCTTGGGTCTTGTCCATCTCGGCAACGAGCTGACCCTTGCGCACGTGCTGCCCCTCGCCAACGCATATCTGCTTCACCATGCCCATGCCGGTGAAACTCACCGCCACGGAGGTTGACTCCTCCACCGTGCCCACATAGGCGGTACCGGTTTCTCGAGGCTGGGCGGCAACGCTTTCGGT
>ERZ808043.36-NODE-36-length-38682-cov-9.574045_pt1 | contig 38682 bp, 33 predicted proteins | sample MGYA00380194_ERZ808043 | MGnify/ENA primary metagenome ERZ808043 (study PRJEB31490, sample SAMN06133370) | cow dung metagenome | isolation source: H3 | host: cow | place: China: Chengdu | collected 2015-05 ...
ATGGCTCCTTAGCTCAACTGAATAGAGCATTTGACTACGGATCAAAAGGTTGCAGGTTTGAATCCTGCAGGAGTCACACAGAGAAGAACGGACATTCAGTGTTGAATGCCCGTTTATTTTTGTTTGTTTTGCATCTCTCGGCCATCTGCAATAGGTTAGGATTGTAATATGAACATGGCAAACCTCCATTCTTGTTGAATTATTCCTGCTTTATGGGACTGTGCAATATCATATTCTTTTAATTTTGTTAGCAGAAAAAGTAAATTATAACCCCTAATAACAACGACTATGAAGAAGATGCTTTTTCTATTAGCAGCATTGCTTCTGGTGGATGTGGCCTCCATGGCACAACCCAAGGAAGGTCTGTACAAACAGACCAAGTTTCAAACTCTGGAAGGAAAGGAAATGACTAATCCTCAGGACATGTATCTGCTCCTGAAGGATGGAAAGACATATGAAATACAGACGTATGAAGTGGAGGGGGTTAAGAGGGTTTACGTTGTTGGAAAGGATATGAAGGCTTTGAAGGTTACTGAAGACGGGTTGTCTTATACATGGACTTATGATCCAAGTGGTTATCCTGGCGGACAGAATACAATAAAGGTAATAAATGTTTATAAACCAGCTAAGGGGATAACATCCGAAAGCATGAAGACATTCCTGTCCCTTATGCAAAAGGTAGGAAAGAAGGGGATAAAAAAGAACAAATTGCTTGGCGTATGGCATGCACCCGAGATGACCTCTACATTATATTATAAGTTCTACGACAAGGACGTTCGCATGACATTACACATAGCAAACGTGGGCACTACCCAATCTATGGTGTTTACAATGGAGGATGTGGTGTATTCTCCCGATGGCAATACCAAAGAGGGAGGTAATCCTTGCACGATTACTTGGCTGAATAGCAACAGGCACGATTTGTCATACGAATACAATGGACATATCAATACAGAAAAATGGGAGCGTACCCCCATGCCGGATTATGTTATCGGCATATTCAAGTAAAGCATGAGGATTTAGTTAGATGCCAATAAATAACAACGGAGGAAACTGGATTGAAACAGCTTCCTCCGTTTGATATAATATGTTCTGTCCGTTGCATCTGCCCTTTTACGAATGGAAAACGGAATTCAGCCCGAAAGAGTTTTTTCGGGTTTCTGCAGGATTATAAAAGATGTGTGGATGAACTTAATTCAAGAATGAGCGGTAGACGGGGTTCGAACCCGCGACCCTGGGCTTGGGAAGCCCATGCTCTACCAACTGAGCTACTACCGCATGTATTCTTCTGCAAAGGTAGGCATTTATTGTCGATTTTGCAAGATTTAAGTCTATTTTAGTGTTTTTTTACAATAAATACTATGTCTCATATGTGTAAAATCCATATCTTTGCACTGTAATCATTACAAATAAAGACAGGAAGAACATGACGCTAATACAGGAAAGGGAAGAGTTGATAGCTTGCGGGATATTTCCATCTCGTCCAAGGGTGGCAATACTGAATTACCTGCACAACCATCATACACATCCAACAGCGGATGAGATTTTCAGAAGTCTACGCGAGACAGTTCCCACCTTGTCCTTGACAACTGTGTATAATACATTGCGTCTGTTTGCTGATAAGGGAGTCTGCTTGTCACTGACGATCAATGAGAAACAGGTGTGTTACGACGTAAACACTATGCCCCATGGTCATTTTCTGTGCTCTCGATGTGGAAAGGTGTATGATATTCCATGCGAGAATGAGTTTGCAAGGCCAGGCATATCATCAATCTCAGGACATCGTATAGCAGAGGTGCATTATTATTACAAAGGAATATGTGCCGAATGTCTTGAAATAGAAGAAAAACCTAATGTGAATAAAAGTGGCTCAAGGGCCTAAGATTAAGGAAATAAAGTTAAATAACTAAAAAGTATAGAATTATGAGCAAAAAATTTGTTTGTACCGTTTGTGGTTATATTCACGAAGGTGACGAGGCACCTGCAAAGTGCCCCCAGTGTGGTGTTCCTGCCACTAAGTTCAACGAGATGGCTGCTGAGCAGGCCTATGTGACAGAGCATGTTATCGGTGTGGCTCAGGGTTGCCCCGAGGAGATTATGGAAGGCCTGAAGGCACACTTCGCAGGCGAGTGCACAGAGGTAGGTATGTATCTGGCTATGAGCCGTCAGGCAGATCGTGAGGGTTATCCTGAAATTGCTGAGGCATTCAAGCGTTATGCCTTTGAGGAGGCAGACCATGCCAGCCGTTTTGCCGAGCTGATAGGTGATGTTGTATGGGACACCAAGACAAACCTGCAGAAGCGTGCCGAGGCAGAGTGTGGCGCATGTGCAGGCAAGATGGATATTGCCAAGGCAGCCAAGGCGGCCAATCTGGATGCAATTCACGATACCGTGCATGAGATGGCAAAGGATGAGGCCCGACATGGACGTGGTTTTGAAGGCTTGTTGAAGCGTTACTTCTCAAAGTAATCAGACCTAAGTCGTTATTCCATATAATATTGGTCGCGAGTACGGATTCGTGACCAATATTTTTTATGTCTTATGAGGCATGCCTTCAGGGTGCAGACAGAGATTCTTCTGTATATTTGGCATTCAGCTACATCTCTTCCTCCAGCATGTTCATCATGCGGAGCATTTCGTCGCGAAGCTGGGCAGCAAGGGTGAAGTCCAGTTTCTTGGCGGCCTCTTGCATGCGTTTGCGTGTGGTGTCGATGGCCTTCTTGAGCTGCTGGGGCGTCATGGCATCGATGATGGGGTCTGCCACCTTCATGCTTGGTGCCTCCACCTCCACATAGGCACGCTTGTCGCCAATCTCCTTCTGTATTTCCAGCAGGTTGGTCATGGTGCGCGCCTTCTGTATCTGTGTGGGGGTGATGCCATGCTCCATGTTGTAGAGCATCTGCTTCTCGCGTCGGCGTTCGGTCTCCTCGATGGTCTTCTGCATGGAACCCGTCATGTTGTCGGCATAGAAGATGGCAAGACCATTGAGGTTTCGTGCCGCACGGCCGATGGTCTGCGTCAGGCTTCTGTAACTGCGCAGGAATCCCTCCTTGTCGGCATCCAGTATGGCTACGAGCGACACCTCGGGCAGGTCCAGACCCTCGCGAAGAAGATTGACACCCACGAGCACGTCGTACACGCCGCTTCGCAAGGCGTCCATGATGCGTATGCGCTCCAGAGTGTCCACGTCGGAATGGATGTAGGTGGTCTTGATGCCATGCCTCAGAAGGTACTCCGATAGTTCCTCTGCCATGCGCTTGGCTATGGTGGTGACGAGCACGCGCTCGTTGCGCTCCACCCTCTGCTGTATCTCCTCCATGAGGTCGTCTATCTGGTTCTTGGACGGTCGCACCTCTATCCTTGGGTCGAGCAGACCTGTGGGGCGTATAAGTTGCTCTACCACAACGCCCTCGCTCTTCTCCAGCTCGTAGTCGGCAGGTGTGGCAGATACGTATATTGTCTGTGGTGTGAGTTCCTCAAACTCGTTGAACTGAAGCGGACGGTTGTCCTTGGCGGCAGGCAGACGGAAACCGTATTCCACCAGGTTCTTCTTTCGTGCCTGGTCGCCACCATACATGGCACCTATCTGAGGGATGGACTCATGGCTCTCATCTACCACAAGCAGGAAGTCCTCGGGGAAGAAGTCGAGCAGGCAATAAGGACGCTGGCCAGGCTGCCGGCCATCAAAATATCTTGAATAGTTCTCTATGCCCGAGCAGTGTCCAAGTTCGCGAATCATCTCTATGTCGTAGCGCACACGCTCCTCCAGGCGCTTTGCCTCGTAGGTCTTGCCTATTTCAGTGAAATACTGCACCTGTGCCTCCAGATCTTCCTCAATCTGGCGGATGGCCGCCTCCTGCGTGTCCTTGCTGGTCATGAACAGGTTGGCAGGGTAGATGCGGTAGTCCTGAAACGAAGTGTGCGCCTGCATGCTCTGAGGGTCCAGTTCCTGTATGGACTCTATCTCGTCGTCCCAGTAGGTGACCCTCAGTACCGTGTCGGCATAGGCCAGCCAGATGTCCACCGTATCGCCTATGGCACGCACATCGCCACGGTTGGGCGTGACATCGTTGCGCACATAGAGCGCTGCTATGAGTTTGCGCAGGAGATTGTTGCGGTCGAGGCGCTGCCCCACGCGGATGTCTATGCTGTTCTCGCTCAGGGTGAGCGGGTTGCCCATGCCGTAGATGCACGACACGGACCCCACCACGATGACGTCCTTCCTGCCAGAAAGCAGGGCAGAGGTGGCGGCCAGCCTCAGTTTGTCTATCTCGGCATTGATGGCCAGGTCCTTCTCTATGTAGGTGTCCGTGCTGGGGATGTATGCCTCGGGCTGGTAGTAGTCGTAGTAGGAGACATAATACTCCACGGCATTCTTTGGGAAGAACTGCTTCATCTCGCCATAGAGCTGTGCGGCCAGCGTCTTGTTGTGCGAGAGTATGAGCGTGGGCTTGCCTATGTTGGCGATGACGTTGGCTATGGTGAATGTCTTTCCGCTGCCCGTTACGCCAAGCAGCACCTGGGCAGGTGTTCCGCTCAGCACGCCGTCGGTCAGCTGGCGTATTGCCTCGGGCTGGTCTCCGGTGGGGTGGAATTTGGATGTCAGTTCAAAGTTCATCTTACAAAGTTAGTCATTTCTTGTATTTCGGGCAATAGGAAGGTCTCTTTTATTGTTTATTTGAGGAATAAAAGCGATGAAGAAGGTTAATTTATTTGAAGATAGAGTGCGGGCTTCGTTTATTTTTTGTATCTTTGCACGCTGAAAGTCGCGCGTATTGCGTGTGTTATGTGTATTCCAGATGAAAAGAACCCCATTACTGATAGTTATACTGGCCACGTTGCTGGTTTCCTGCTCAAAATGGACAGCCTTGCAGAATACTCAGGATTTTGAGTATAAGTACGAGGCGGCTAAATCCTATTATGCAGAAGGCAAATATGGTCAGGCCAGTGTCTATCTTGCAGAGGTGTTGGCTATAATGAAGGGAACGGCTAATGCAGAGGAAAGTCTGTATTTGGCTGGCATGAGTAATTTCAGGAACAAGGATTACGAATCTGCTTCAATGTATTTCCGCAAATACTATCAGGTGTATCCCAAAGGCTTGTATGTCGAGTATGCAAGATACTATTGTGGCTTGTCCCTTTACAATATGACGCCCGATCCACGTCTGGACCAGCAGAGTACCTATGAAGCCATCAAGGAGTTTCAGGAATTTCTGGATTTGTATCCTTACACTTCCATCAAGGATGAAACGCACGATATGATATACAAGCTTCAGGACAAACTTGTGGAAAAGGAATATCTCAGTGCAAAGTTGTATTACGACCTTGGAGCCTATGCAATGAATTGTGCCTATGGCGGCAGCAATTACGAGGCCTGTGTAGTGACGGCACAGAATGCATTGCGCGACTTCCCCTTTGCCAGTGCCGACCGCCGCGAGGAACTTTCCATCATGATACTGCGTTCAAGATACAACTTGGCAGAACAAAGTGTTGAAAGTAAAAGAATATCACGTTACCGTGATTGTATTGACGAATATTACTCTTTCGTTAATGATTTCCCCGAGAGCAAGTATATCAAGGAGGCAGAGAAGATAATGCAGAAGAGTACTGATTTTGTCAAGAAGCATGCCTCTCAAGAGGAGGAGTTGTTTTACTGAGAATTTGATATAGCTAAAGAAATAAAGAAACAATACAATAATGGATTACAAGAAGACTAAGGCGCCCACCAACACGGTGACACGCGACATCATGAACCTCTGTGAAGAAACCGGCAACATCTACGAGAGCGTAGCCATCATTGGCAAGCGTGCCAATCAGATTTCTGCCGACATCAAGCAGGAACTGAACCAGAAGCTTCAGGAGTTTGCCACAACTACAGACACTCTGGAGGAGGTTTTCGAGAACCGCGAGCAGATTGAAATCAGTCGTTACTACGAGAGATTGCCCAAGGCTACTCTCATGGCCATAGAGGAGTTTGAAGAGGGTAGAGTTCACTACCGCAAGCTTCATCAGGACTTGGCTCAGGATAGCGAGTTGTAATCTTGATGTAATTGAAAGTAGGCCATTATGATTCAGAGAATACAAACGTTATACCTGCTCGTTTGTTTCGTATTGACAGCGGTATGCATGTATTTCGAGTTCACCGCCGATAACCATCCTTGGGCACTGACCGCCATTATGGGACTGACCGGTGTGTTGGAGTTCATGGCTATTTTCTTGTATCGTCGTCGTGCCCTGCAAATGCGTGTATGCACGTTTTGCATTATCCTTCTGGTCGGATGGTACATGGCAATGGTGGCCTTTGCCTATATTCAGGGTGAAGGTCTGGTTGGCGAATACCGTCTTCAGGTGTGGGCAGCAATACCTGCCATAAATGCCATCCTGCTGTATTTGGCATTCCGTGGCATCCTGCACGACGAGATACTGGTTAGAAGTTTGGACAGGCTCAGGTAAGGAATCCCTTTCCGAAGAGACATTTACAAAAGGGGGCAGGCAATCATCCGGGTGTGATGATTGCCTGCCTTCCTTATTCTATATCTGTGGTGTTACTTTATGCTTTTGTCCTTGGTCTTCTTAACATCCCATAAATAGGAGAGCTTGACGATGATGCTGGCATTTGCCGAGCGACCGAAGGGGTCTTTCTTGCCGTTGTTGAAAACGTCCGAGAGACCGAAGAAGTAGCGTCCGTCCAAGGTGAAGTGTCCAACCTTGGGATGACTGAACTCCACTCCTAAACCACCGACGATACCGTATTCGAATTTCTTTTCTATCCCCAGGTTGTATTGTCTCCAGGCACCTTCGGGCGACGCAGGTACATTGATGTATGGACCTTCCGTGTCATAAGGATTTTGTACATCCACCCATTCTCCAGTGCGCGTATCGCTCTCTCCGATGCAGAAACCAAATTGCGGTCCAAGTATCAGGTAGCCCATGAACCCCTTTCTTTCCCGGCCGAACCCCAGGCGTGCCATGAATGGAACGTGTATGTAATCCATTGTGCGCTTATAGGCATAATTCCCGTTTTCCGGATTCTCGTCCCAACCCTGACGTGAGTAGTTCACTTCGGCTTGCAGGGCGCAAACCATGGAGAAGTACTTCTCGCAGGTATAACGCACGGTAAGACCCATTTCCTGGCCCATAAGCATGTTCTGCTGGATCTTGGGATTAAAGGTTACTGTGTTCATCAATATGCCGCCGTTCACGCCAATTGCCAGGTCGGAGCGGTATTTGCCTACCTGTGCAGATGCGGCCAGAGGCACAAGGCATAGGAGCAATATATGTAGTATGCTGTTCTTCATGTGTGCAAAATTACGAATAAGTGAGCGAAAAAGCAAAAGATTTTTGATTTTTCCGAGCGTGAGTAATTTAGAGGCGTAGCCTCAATGGTACGATTAAGTGAGCGAAATTCCAAAGAAACGATTAAGCGAGTGCAGAAAAAGTTTACTTCTTATGCCGAGTGTGAGTTTCTAAGACCGAAGGTCAACGAGAGTAAAGATAAGAGTGATTGTTTTGCACGCAAAGAACGCAAAGAGCGCAGAGTCTTTATTCCCTTTCGTGTTTAACGCTGGCGCTGGAGGGGTCGCAAACTTCGTTACGACAAGATAGCGCAGAGAGGTGAGCGTTTAACGTTGAACGAAAAAGTCCTCGCCCTCGTCCCCGTCCCCGTATTTTCCCGCAAATCACACGAATTTACTCAACCCGTGGATGAGAATTTGTCGTCGTTTGCTTTGCTGTTTGGCTAATTTGTGCTACCTTTGCGTCAATTCCAAACCGCAGCGGTGGTGTAGGAAGGACTTTATCGTAAAGGTGTTATTGAAATTATCTTCTATACTCAAACTTCGCAACTTTGATTATGACACGAAGATGATGGCAGTAGCACCACATCATTTGATATATATACTTACCCTAACAGGCAGGGATATTGTCATATTGGTGTGGGCTATTGTTTTATCCGTGTCATTGGTAGTGCGAAGACCAGAGTGTAGGATAAGGCAGATATAGTTCCCACACCTTATTTATTATTATATAGATGCCGAACGGAGGGAGCAGGGAGGCGCAAAAACAAATAGAGATGAAGAAACATTTATTCCAATCCCTTGCACGAGTCGGCCTTATGGCTGTGCTCCTGCTATCCTGCGTCCTTGGCGCCAGGGCAGAGGAGGGCGTTATCCTGAGCCTGAAGAATGGCACAGAGGTTGCCTTTGCCTTCTCCTCAAAACCACGCCTTGCCATGGGCGAGGAACTCACAATCACCGCCCCCGACGGCACTAACGTCGTTTACGCCTATGCCGATGTCAAGAATGTCCGCTTCGGCGAGTTTTCCGGTACAGGCATAGACTCTGCCCCCGGCACAGAGAATATGCCCGATGTTACTTTCCGCATCAATGGCGGTCAGTTGCATGTCTTTGGTCTGCCTCAGGGCGAGAGCGTCAGTGTCTATGACCTTGCCGGCCGCCGTGTGGCAATGCAGAAGCAGACCACTGATGGCTGCACCCTCAGCATTCCACTGAACGCCACAGGCGTCCTTGTGGTACGCACCAGTACTGGCATAAGTTACAGAGTGGCAATCCCATAAGGAACATAGAGAACGAATATAGTAATAATTCAATAATATAGATAGATATGAAGAAGATATTTACATTCATTGTCCTCTTTGTTGTGAGTCTCTATTCTATGGCACAGACACCATTTTTTTATGAGTGGAAGAATGGTTATTGTACTAGACGCTATCTTTCAGATGTAGACTCTATAACTTTTGATAGCAATCAAAAGCCTTTTGATAGCACTACATACGACAGATTGAGCGGTGCATGGAAGATGGAGGTAGTTTCTGACTACGATGGTCCATTGACATTTGATGTAACTGTTCATACTGATGAGCAAGGTGGTTCTGCTTATGGGAAATACTGTGTTGTTACAGGTTTGTGTGGTTACGAATTCATGACAGCCCGTTTGGATTATCATTTTGATGCATCAACAGGAGAAGGTTACGTTGCATTCCCAATGCCTTACGTGTCTGTTGAGGGAGTTAACTTCGGATCATTTGTAGGTGATATCCATCTCTATGGTCTTAACGAGGCAAACCAGTTGTACTCTTCTGCAGAAATCAAGGGCATATGGAATGATGATATGTCAGAGATTACGTTTGAGGCAGCTCCCAAGATGGGTATGGTTGTTGTTGATGATGGTCAATTATACGGTTGGTGGGATCGTTTCGTTGTTGTCAAGATGGTAAAGACTAAAATGAAGTATAATACTATGAATTTAGCTCTTTCAAGTGGCAATGTATGCTCAGACAACAGCGTTGCTATAACTCCTAATGAAGTAATCACCACAAGCATCAAACGAGCAGAAACTGCCTTCATGGATTCTTCCGTTAACAATTGCTGTCTGGACACTTTTGAAGTTGCCTCCGCTTCCAAAGACAATACCAAAAATGAAACCAAGGACGATGTTGCTACCGTTAACATGGATAAGGAGTGGCGTACATCCACAGCAGGGGCACAATCACAGTACTTTTACGAGTGGAAGGACGGAAAGTACATCCAGCGCTCTGTGTCCGAGGTGGACTCTATCACATTCTCACTTCCCGAGTCTCTTGAAAAGGAGTATAAATATGTCGACCTCGGTCTTCCCAGCGGAACCTTGTGGGCTGACCGCAACGTCGGTGCTAACTCTCCCGAGTCCTACGGCGACTACTTCGCCTGGGGCGAGACAGAACCAGAGAGCACTTACAATTGGAGCACTTACAAGTGGTGCCGAGGGTCGTCTGACACCATGACTAAGTACTGCACTGATAGTTCTTACGGCACCGTAGACAACAAGACCGTTCTTGACCTTGAGGACGATGCCGCCTACGTCAATATGGGCACAGAGTGGCGCATGCCCACCTATGATGAACTGAAAGAACTCAGCAGCAAGTGCACCTGGGCCAGGACCATCCAAAGCGGAACAAAAGGTTACAGGGTAACCGGTCCTAACGGCAATTCAATCTTCCTCCCCGCTGCCGGCTATCGCGTCGATAGTAACCTCGACGGCGCAGGCTCCAGCGGCTACTTCTGGTCGGCTTCGCTCTACGAGAGCCGTCCGTACCGCGCGTGGAGTTTGAGCTTCGATTCAGGCGGCAATTACGTCACATACCACTACGACCGCTGCTACGGCCGCACTGTGCGTGCTGTGGCGCGTTGAGAATATGTGCATCCAAGTACCAAGTACCAAGAACAAAGAACAATAACAATATTCAGTAGTAACCAAAGTCAGTGATTGTTGAAACTCCATGGGAGCGAGTATGTGTCAAAATAGGCACATTCTCGCTCTTGTTGTTTTCGTTTTATCAATCTCACATCGTACCCTCGTTTGGGATTTTCTAAACTACACTATCCAAAGGCAATAAGAACGATAAGTATAAGCAGAAAGAACGCCTTCTATAAAATGTACCCAATATTGAGGAGTATTGTACTGAATGTTCAGGAACAATGTACTCAATATTGCGTACAATTGTACCTAACGTTGAGTACAATTTTATGAAAGCGTTTTTCAACTGTTTATTTCACGGTCTTAATGCTTTTGGTAACTATTGTTGTCACCTTTATCCCACAATGGAGAAATTGGTGCTACATACGGCATTTTCAACATTTCAGGCTGGTTTATTGAACGGAAAGGCGAAAAACATCCACCCCCACCGCTTTAATGGGCGGAAAGGTGAAAATTATCCACCCCCTCCGTCGCTACGCTCCTCGTCCCACCTGTCTCAGGGGGACAATCGGCTGGTGCAGTGATATTCTGTTGTAACAGACTCTCCCCCTGAGACAGGTGGGAGTACCCCGCAGGGGGAGGGGGTGGATAAAACCGAGAACGGAAAACACCCTCCCCATACAGGAAACTTTCCTTGGAACAAATCACTTTCCAATTGGAAATGTTGCTTTTTTCATTTCATTACGTTATCTTTGCATGGAATTATAGGCAAATAAATGGCGACAATAGTATGGGAGACAAGTATCAGATACCATATACCAACGCATGCATCAGGGCATTTGCAAAGCGCTTCAACCTTCCCGTCAAGGTGGCGTTTGAATACCTGTATGCTTTCAAGGGAATTGACTTCCTGGTAGAGTTCTACGAGATAGAACACTTGCAATCCATAGAAGATGCCGTAGATGACCTGATAGTATGTTGTGCTAATAACGGAGGGACACTAAGATGATTTTATATCATGGAACAAACGTGGATTTTAAGGAAATAGACATTTCCAAATCCAATAAGTACAAGGATTTTGGTCAAGGTTTCTATCTTACCGACATCCGTATGCAGGCAGAGCAACTCGCAGTAAAGAAGGCAAAATTGTTCGGTGGATATCCCATCATACAAGAATACGAATTTGAAGAATCTCTGCTCAACGCAAGCGATTTGAACGTTCTAAGGTTCGAGCGTCCATGCAAGGAGTGGGCAGAATTTGTATTTAACAACAGGAACAAGGCAATAAACTTCTCGCACGATTACGACATAGTTACAGGACCTATTGCTAACGATGGAGTTGCTTATTTGTTGGGTCGCTATGAAGAAGGAACGCTCACCATTGACGACCTGGCAAAGGAACTTACTTTCAAGGAACTTAACAACCAACTCTTCTTCGGTACGGAAGAAGCCATAAAACACCTCAGGAGATTATGATTACCACTGCTCAGAGAAACTTCCTGGTAAACCATGCCGTTGACCAGCTCACTGAGTCTGTCATAAAGGACAATGGTTCTGACTTGACCTCAGCACTGAACACTGTGTACAACTCCAAAGTGTACAGATTGTTGCAGGATAGCGAGGGCGAACTTTACACGCAGAGTTCTTCCTATCTATATGAACTTTTGAAGCAGGAGATACAATAAAGTCATTTCGCCGGTTTATCTCCGCACCCTAAATACACCTTAATATATATATTACACATGCGATATATACACCTTTTGATTCTGATGCTCGTGTCCATGATGGGCATGGCGCAGACGATGCCTTCGCTCAAGCCCGAGGTGACGTACACCAATCCCGAGGGCGAGATGCTGACGGGCAGTTATCCCGACGACCTGCAACTGGCTGATATACAGAATGCTCCGCTCAGCGGACTTTTCTATGCCAATCCTCAGGATGCAGACGGTTGGGATGTGACGTACGACTGGGTGGTGCAGGTGGATACCGTAACGGGTTCCATGGGCAACCATTTCTTTGAACTGGTACACCGCTTTGAGGAGAATCTCGACTACGACTTCATCCACAAGGGCACGTACAAGGTGCGCCTGAAGGCCACCTTCACCAATGGCGAGATGAAGTGGGAGTATCCCTCGGAGGACATGGATTCCATCATCTTCACCCTGCAGATAAGCGGAAGCAAACTGGAGTTCCCCAACACCTTCACCCCAAATGGCGACGGGCAGAACGACATTCTCAAGGCCAAGGAATACCAGAGCATAGTGGAGTTCCATGCCGCCGTGTTCAACCGTTGGGGCCAGCGCCTATACCAGTGGGACGATGTAGCCGAAGGCTGGGACGGACGCGTGGGTGGCAGCTACGTGCGCAACGGCGCCTACTACCTTGTTGTCAATGCCAAGGGAGCCGACGGCACCCAGTACCGATTGAAGAAAACTATAAACGTGTTCACACACAAGAACCAGGACTACGTGGCGGAGTAAGGGGGAATTCTTATGTCAAACAATAAAATCATAGTTGAAGGTGCCCGCGAGCACAACCTAAAGAACGTGGACGTGGAGATACCACGCGGTTCGCTCACCGTGATAACCGGTTTGAGCGGTTCGGGCAAGTCCAGCCTGGCCTTCGACACCATATACGCCGAGGGTCAGCGCCGATACATAGAGACCTTCTCGGCATACGCACGCAATTTCCTCGGAGGCATGTCGCGCCCCGATGTGGACAAGGTCAGCGGTCTTTCGCCCGTAATCAGCATTGAGCAGAAGACTACCAACCGCAATCCGCGCTCCACCGTGGGCACCACCACCGAGATATACGACTTCCTCCGTCTGCTCTATGCCCGAGTGGGCGAGGCACATTCCTATGTGAGCGGCGAGAAGATGGTACGCTACACCGAGGAGCAGATTGTTGCCCTCATGCTGGAACGGTATGAAGGGTGCCGTGTTTATATCCTTGCCCCCGTGGTGCAGAACCGCAAGGGCCACTACCGCGAACTGCTGGAGAGCGTGCGCAAGAAGGGCTATCTGTATGCCCGCATTGACGGAGAGATGGAGGAACTCCTGCCCGACATGCAGCTGGACCGCTACAAAAACCACGACATAGAGGTGGTGGTAGACCGTCTGCGTGTTGCCGAAAAGGATGGCGACCGTCTGCGCCAGAGCGTGTCCACCGCCATGCAGCAGGGTGGGGGATTCATCATGGTCCTTGACCTGGAAACGGGTGAACTCAGGCACTATAGCCGTCGCCTCATGTGCCCCACCAGTGGCATAGCATACCGCGACCCTGCACCTCACGACTTCTCCTTCAACTCCCCCCAGGGTGCCTGCCCCCGATGCAAGGGTCTTGGCGTGGTGTCTTTGATAGACGAGGAGAAGGTCTTTCCCGACCCTAAACTCAGCGTCCGCCAGGGTGGCATAGCACCTCTTGGCAAGGCACGCCAGGCAATGATATTCTGGCAGATACAGGCAGTGCTGGAACGCTACGATGCCACACTGGACACGCCCATAGGACAATTGTCGCGCGAGGCAATGGACGAGATACTGAACGGCAGTACCGAGCGCCTTCGCATACCTGCCGCCGTGGCACGCACATCGAGCGATTACTTTACCGACTACGACGGTCTTGTAAAGTATATCCGCCAGATGCTTGACTCCGACATGAGCGCTTCGGCACAGAAATGGGCCGACCAGTTCAACCGTAGCGCACAATGTCCCGATTGTCACGGTCAGCGCCTCAGAAAGGAGTCCCTGCACTTCTTTATTGCCGGCAAGAACATTGCCCAGCTGGCAGAGATGGACCTGGGCGAACTCTACGAGTGGCTCATGTCCCTGGACGAGCACCTCAACGACCACCAGCGCAAGATAGCACCTGAGATACTGAAGGAACTCTGCACACGTTTGCGTTTCCTCTTGGACATAGGTTTGGAATACCTCTCTCTTTCACGCACCAGCGTTTCTCTCAGTGGCGGAGAGAGCCAGCGCATACGACTGGCCACACAGATAGGCTCGCAACTGGTGAACGTGCTCTACATCCTGGACGAGCCCTCTATAGGTCTTCACCAGAAGGACAACAGCCGCCTGATAGCCTCACTGAAGTCCTTGCGCGACATAGGCAACTCGGTCATCGTGGTGGAGCACGACCAGGAGATGATGGAGAATGCCGACTGGATTGTGGACATCGGTCCTCGTGCCGGTCGTGCCGGCGGACATGTGGTGTATCAGGGCACATATCCCGATATGCTCAAGGCCGACACGCTGACCAGCGGCTACCTCTCGGGCAAACTACGCATAGAGGTTCCTGCCATGCGTCGTCCTGGCAACGGCAAAAGCATTACCATACATGGCGCCAAGGGCAATAACCTGAAGGACGTTACCGCCACCTTCCCCCTTGGCAAACTCATCTGCATAACGGGTGTGAGCGGTTCGGGCAAGAGCACGCTCATCAACGACACCCTGCACCCAATCCTTTCGCAACACTTCTACCGCTCGCTCACCGACCCCTTGCCATACGATTCGGTGGAGGGCCTGGAGAACGTGGACAAGGTGGTGGATGTTGACCAGACTCCCCTTGGCCGCACACCGCGCAGCAACCCTGCCACATACACCAACGTGTTCAACGACATACGCAACCTCTTCGTGGACCTTCCCGAAGCAAAGATTCGTGGCTACAAGCCCGGCCGCTTCTCCTTCAATGTGAAGGGTGGAAGGTGCGAGACTTGTTCGGGCAACGGGTATAAGAGCATTGAGATGAACTTCCTGCCCGATGTGATGGTGCCTTGCGAGGAATGCCGTGGCAAGCGCTACAACCGTGAGACTCTGGAGGTGCGTTTCCGTGGCAAGAGCATAGCAGACATTCTGGACATGACCATAAACCAGGCGGTGGAGTTCTTCGAGAACCAACCCAGCATACTGCAGAAAATAAAGGTGCTTCAGGACGTTGGTCTTGGTTATATCAAACTCGGCCAGCCCAGTACCACCCTGTCGGGAGGCGAGAGCCAGCGAGTGAAACTGGCAACCGAACTTGCCAAGCGCGATACGGGCCGCACCCTGTACATCCTGGACGAGCCCACCACGGGTTTGCACTTTGAAGACATCCGCGTACTGCTCGGCGTGCTGAACCGTCTGGTGGACAAGGGTAATACCGTGGTCGTCGTGGAGCACAACCTGGACGTCATCAAGGCTGCCGACCACATCATAGAGATGGGACCTCAGGGTGGCCGCAACGGCGGACAGATACTCTTCTCCGGCACACCCGAGGAAATGGCAGAAGCTGGCATCGGCTACACGGCACCTTACCTTAAGGAAATGCTTAAATGAACGGAAAACGGAAATCTGCTAACGCTACCACCCACTTTCTCCCCCTGAGGGGGAGTCCCGAAGGGGAGGGGGTGGATAGAAACGGAGAAAGGAGAGCGCAAAACGGAGAAGTGTGAACAATCCACCCCCTCCGCGCTCCGCGCTCGTCCCCCTGTCTCAGGAGGACAAAGCAAACTCTATAAACAATAACCAATAATACGAAAACCTAAACAAAACATACAATGAAAAGAACCTTAACCACAATCGTATCTTTGGCGATGCTGCTTCCCATGATGGCGCAGACAGAGTTCCCCGAGGAGGGAAAGTATTATCGCCTGTACAACACCGCACGCCAGCCTGGCAAACAGTTGTATTGGACCTCGTCGTCCTCGCACGCCTATTCCGCCCAGTTGACGGAAGCCGACAATAGCCAGGTGTGGGAGTTTGTCCTTGCCGATGGCGCAACGGACGAGTTCAAGTACTACATCAAGAGTTATGAGACTGGCAAGTTCATGGGCAACGTTACCCCTGGCGGACACAATGTGCCCCTGAACGAAGGTCTCTCCTCGGCTGGCAAGTTTGCCATCACCAAGGTGGAAGGCGAGGACACCTACACCTTCCGTACGGGCAATGCCCAAGGCAATTACCTCTTCTGCGACGGACCTGGTTCGGACGGCAACTATCGTCTGGACGGATGGAAGGCCGACGGATGTGAGAACTTCCACTTTGAGGTTGTGGAACCACAGGTGATTGTCTATAAGTACATCCTCTTCTCTGCCGGTATGCCCGACGGAGCCACCATCACCATAGATGGCAAGGACTACAAGGGCGTGAATGCCCAAGGTAATGTGGAGGTAGAGGTAGCACGCAAACTCACGGATGCTGACATCACGGTTACCGTGGGCGGTGGCATGGGCTATGAGATGTCGGTGGACAATGTGAACATGCAAATCAACGTGGACTTCCGCCAGATGTTCATCCCCGCCCTTGCCATAGACGAGGCTGAGGCCAAGGAGTATCTGATGAAGATGCCCAAGGCCTATGTTAAGACCACGGGCAGCAACATGGTGCACACCAAGAAGAAGTCCGAGGCCGACCGTTTCCTCTTCCTTGAAGACACGGAGAACGTTGGCCTGTACTACATCTATGACAAGGCCTCGCAGAGTTATGTCTACTATACCCAGGCCTCCAACGGTGCCGTGGTGAAGCAGACATCGCAGAGCAATGTGAGGTTTACTGCCGACAAGTCTGGCGCCAACACATGGAAGATAGTCCTTGGCAACGACGGCGAGAGCGTTACCGTGGTGCCCGGCAGTGTGGCACGCCCCGATGGTAATTCTCCGGCATGGAACTTCACAGGTGGCATTGAGGACAACTGTGTGCTGAACCTGTGGACGGCAAGCGATGTGAACAGCGTATGGAACATCGTAGACCCCTCGGTGGGTACCATGGCATGTGCCACCACTATGTTTGCCCTGCCCGGTGCCGAGTATATGCACAAGCTCGTGCCTAATGCGGGTGAGAGCATCGTTAGCGTGGACTTTGGCACCATCACCACCCTGGCCCTGAAGGAAGACCGCCTTGCCAAGGGCAACGCATATAAATACGTCTATGGACGTGCACCCATGGAGGAGGGCGAGTACACCTATTCCGTGAAGATTCAGGATGCCGAGGGCGATGTTGCCGAGACAAAGGTAAGCCTTACCGTTAGCACCCACCTTCAATCGCCCACACCCATGATGTCTTGGCTCACCTGGAACTGGTTTGATTGCAACATCTCGCACGACAAACTCATGGGCGTGCTCCGTGGCATGAAGTCCAAGGGCCTGATAGATGCCGGATACAACACCATTGTCATCGACGACGGTTGGGCTACCACACAGATGGACAAGTCCAAACTGACATATAACCCCGAGAAGTTCCCCGGCGGCATCACAGGTTTCATCCAGGACGTGAAGTCGGTGGACGAGCGCATGATAGTGGGCATCTATTCCGATGCAGGTACCATGACCTGCGCACGCATACAGCCAGGTTCCTATGGCTACGAGCGTCCTCATATGGAGATGTGGGACAGTTGGGGCGTGGATATGCTCAAGTACGACTTCTGTAATAACGAGGATGCCGCCTATGCCAGCTACAAGATGATGGGCAAGGTGATAGCCGATGTCAATGCCCGCCGTCAGGCAGAGGGTCGCCGTCCTTTCGTGTTCAACATCTGCGAGTGGGGAACCAACCAGCCCTGGCTTTGGGGTGCCGAGGCAGGCGGCAGTAGTTGGCGTGCCACCTACGACCAGCGTGAGTGCTGGGTGGGCGAGGGTCTTCTGCCAGGTGTGCTAACCGGTCTTGACCAGGTGCGCGACCTGTGGATGTACGGAGGCGTGAACCGCTTCAACGACATGGACATGATGGTTATTGGTTTGCACGGTCGTGGCAATCCCAGCAACATGACTCCCACACACAATGTCAACGGTGGCGTCATCCCCAGTCTTACCGACGAGCAATACCGTTCGCAGATGAGCCTCTGGTGCATGTTGTCAAGTCCCTTGGCACTGACATGCGACTTCCGCGACACTCCCGTGGCAGATGGCAATACCAGTGCAGGCACTCTGCCCAATCCTCTTATCACAAAGACCGACCTGAGCATAATGACCAACCCCGACATCATTGCCATCAACCAGGATTCGCTTGGTCAGCAGGCAGAGTATATGGAGGCACTTTCCACCGGTACTCGTGACAATGTTGCTTCTGGTTACGACATCTACGTGAAGGACCTCTCTGGCGGACGTATGGCCGTGGCGGTGTTCAACCGTAGTTCTTCTGCCCAGAGTGTTCCTGCCCTCAACCTTGCCGACCTCTATATGGATGGCGATGCCGCCTACACCGTCAAGAACGTGTGGGAGGGCAGCACAGAGGTCATTTCCGGCACTCTCAAGGCAGGTTCGCTGAAGGCATACCAGACAAAGGTGTTCGTTCTCACCCCTCAGGGCGATGAAACAGGCATTACTGAAACGGAAAACGGAAAAGTGAAAACGGAAAACTCTCCCGTCTTCGACCTCTCTGGCCGTCGTGTGCAGAACATGCAGACGGGTGTCAGCATCACCGAGGGCAAAGTGGTTGTGAAGAAGTGATGCCTGTGTTCCTTACCTTATTTATATATAAGAGGAAGCAAGAGGAAACAAGAGGAAGCAAGAGGATAATATAGAAAAAATATAAAAGGAAAACATGAAACAACTATCAGTCCTTTCCATGGCTGCAATGGCGGCTCTTTCGGCTCAGGCACAGAGCCAGCGCCCAAATATCGTCTATATCATGACGGATGACCACACGGCACAGGCACTCAGTGCTTATGGCAATAGTCACATACAGACTCCCAACCTTGACCAGATTGCCAAGGAAGGTGTCCTGTTCCGCAATAGTTTCGTGGCAAATAGCCTTTCTGGTCCCAGTCGTGCTTGCATGCTCACAGGTAAGCATAGCCACATCAATGGCTTTACCAACAACGAGCATGGTATCTTCGACGGAACCCAGCAGACAATGCCCAAACTCCTTCAGGCGTCTGGCTACCAGACGGCCCTCATCGGCAAGTGGCACTTGGTTAGCGAGCCTACAGGTTTTGACCATTGGGACATCCTCATTGGTCAGGGCGAATACTACAATCCAGTATTCCATCATCAGGACGGCAGCAAGTCAGTGGAGCAGGGCTATTGCACCAACGTAATCACCGACAAGGCTATCAATTGGATGGAGCAGCGCGACAAGGACCGCCCCTTCATCCTCTTTGTGCACCACAAGGCATGCCACCGCAACTGGTTGCCCGAAATCAAGTACTTGCGCGAGTATGAGGACCAGACCTTCGAGAAGCCTGCTAACTTCTGGGACACCTACGAGGGTCGTGTTGCTGCTCAGCAACAGGAAATGGCTATTGCCTCCAACCATGATATGGACCTTGCTTACGACACCAAGGCTTATCTACCTGGTGACCAGAGTCGTCTGTCGGGTGCCTATGTCAACTACGTGGAGCGCCTTGAACCCGAACTGAAAAAGCAGTATTGGACCTTCTACGACAGCCTCTCTTGCGACTTTAAGCGCCAGAACCTTCAGGGCAAGGATCTTGTGGAGTGGAAGTACCAGCGCTACATGCGTGATTATGCCAAGGTGACACGCACTTTGGACGACAACGTGGGCCGACTGATGGAATATCTGCGTGAGAAGGGTATGCTGGAGAATACCCTCGTGGTCTACACCTCCGACCAGGGTTTCTATATGGGCGAGCATGGTTGGTTTGACAAGCGCTTCATGTACGAGGAGAGCCTTTCCACACCTCTGCTCATGCGTTTGCCCGACGGCTACAAGCGTCGTGGCGAGATTACCGACATGGTGCAGAATATCGACTATGCTCCCACCTTCTTGGAAATGGCTGGTGTGAAGGTTCCTTCTGACATTCAGGGCAAGAGCCTCGTTCCTCTGCTCAAGGGCGAGAAGACTATAGGCAAGTGGCGCGATGCCATCTATTACCATTTCCACGAGTATCCCGCCGAGCATGCCGTGAAGCGTCATTATGGTGTTCGTACCGAGCGCTACAAGCTGATACATTTCTACAACGACATAGACACGTGGGAACTCTACGACCTTCAGGAAGACCCCACCGAGATGAAGAACGTCTACGACGACCCTGCCTATGCCAAGGTGCGCAAGCAGATGCACAAGAAACTTGCACAGATGCAGAAGATGTATAAGGATCCCATTGCAAAGTAAAAAGAGGACCCACCCCCGACCCCTCCACAGGGGAGGGGAGTGATTACAACAGATATGGAGAAGAATATCAAAACAGATGCCTCCTCGGTACATTCTACTCCCTCCCATAAAGGGGAGGGACGGGGAGGGGTCCGCATCATTGTCCTCACCGGTGCCGGCATGAGTGCCGAGAGCGGTATCAGCACCTTCCGTGATAGCGGAGGTCTTTGGGAACAGTACAAAGTGGAAGATGTTGCCACGCCAGAGGGGTGGGCAAGGGATCCGGAACTTGTCACTGAGTTCTACAACCTGCGTCGTCAACAGATGCTTGACGCACAACCATGCCTTGGACATAAGTTGCTGGCAGAGTTGGAGCGTTTCCACGATGTGCAGATTATCACGCAGAACGTGGATGACCTTCATGAGCGTGCTGGTAGCACCAATGTGATTCACCTGCATGGCGAGCTGATGAAAGTAACCAGTAGCGAGGCGCCCAACGCTCCCTCGCAAATCATCACCCTCACTCCCGACAATGCCGCTGTGCAGTATGGCGATGAGGCTCCCGACGGAAGTCCTCTGCGCCCCTACATCGTATGGTTTGGCGAAGAAGTGCCCAACATAGAGGTGGCGGCAGAACTCTGTATGCAAGCCGATGTGCTGGTGGTCATTGGTACAAGTCTCAATGTCTATCCTGCCGCAGGACTTACCCGTTGTGTGCCTCACGGTACGCCTATTTGGCTTATTGACCCTAAACCAGTGCAATGGAACTCCTCCAGTACCTTCCGCCACCTGCAGATGGGTGCTTCCAAAGGCGTGGCTCAGTTCATGAAGGAGCTGTTGGAAAGTGAGTAGAATAAAGTTATGGGAATAATAGAAGTACTTTTGATTGCCGTTGGCGTTTCTATGGATGCCTTTGCCGTGTCCATAGCCAAGGGAATATCTGCCCGAAGGGTGGGGTGGAGGCATGCCCTGCTGGCAGGCTTGTGGTTCGGCGGTTTCCAGGCACTGATGCCATGTATAGGCTATTTCCTTGGTCTTGGCTTTGCCGCATTCATAGGCCGGTGGGACCATTGGGTTGCATGGCTCCTGCTCACCTTGATAGGTGCCAATATGGTAAAGGAATCCTTTTCCAAGGGTGATGACGAAGTGTCTGGCGGCTGGGGCTTCTGGCACATGCTCACTCTTGCCGTTGCCACCAGCATAGATGCCCTTGCCGTGGGTGTTTCCTTTGCTTTTCTTGAAATGTCTATATGGATGCCCATAATTATTATAGGTATCACCACAATGATGTTTTCCATCGCTGGTGTGCTCTTGGGCAAGAAGGCTGGAGAACGATTCAAGTCCAAGGCAGAACTCGTCGGCGGCCTTGTCCTCATAGCAATCGGCATCAAGATACTTTGGGAGCACACGATGTAGTATTCCTACTTGACTTGTTCAGATAAAAAAGAAAGCGGAGATAACCTGTCTGAAGTTATCTCCGCTGTTGTTTCTGAGCTGCTACCGAGAGTTGAACTCGGGACCTCATCCTTACCAAGGATGCGCTCTACCACTGAGCTATAGCAGCGAAATCGGGTGCAAAGGTATACTTTTTTTATGAAAGTGCCAAACCTTTGGGGCGTTTTTTGCTTCCTTGATATTGCTTTTTTTGCTCAGCTTTGCTTGTGAGGGTATATTTCCATAACTTTACATGAGCATTTGCGCATAATGTGCTCATGCCCGAGAGAAGGCAAAATAATAATCTAAATAAACAAACCTCAAGATGAAGAGAATTTTCCAGAAAAACGGCCTCAAGCACTATGCCATGGGCATGGCGTTGATGGCATCCATGGCGGTTAATGCCGGCGATTTTGTTCCCAAGAATCCTATGACCATGTGGTACGACGTGCCCTCCACGGCAACGGGTGTGAAGAACGTGTGGATGGAGTACTCGCTCCCCATCGGCAACGGACAGTTGGGCGGAAGTATCTTCGGTGGCATCCACAAGGATGAAATCCAGTTCAACGAGAAAACCCTATGGACAGGAAAGACCAGCGACATGCAGGGTTATGGTGGTGGCTATGGCCAGTACAAGAACTTTGGCAGCATCTTCGTGGAAGACATGAGCGGAGTATTCCAGCCAGGCAAGGATGGCGAGGTGAAGGACTACGTACGAAGCCTGGACTTGCAGGAAGGTGTGGGACGTGTGCAATTTACCAGTTCCGAGGGCATGACCTCGTACGAACGTACCTATATTGTAAGCAACCCCGACAAGGTGATGGCCGTCAGGTACACCGCCACCGGCAAGAAGAAGTTGCACCTGTTTTTCTCATACGCTCCCGGTATGGACATCAATGCAAGTCCCGTAATATACGGCACCGATGCAGCAGGCTTGCCTTATGCCAACTTTCATGGACAACTGGAAACCGTGGCCTACCATACAACCATGCGCATACTACCCATAGGTGGCGGACATGTACTGGCCAGAGAAAATGGTATTGAGGTGTTTGGTGCCAAGGAGGTGGTTATGTACATGGCTGCAGGTACTGACTTTGCTCCCAATGCCAAGAACCGCACCTCAGGCATCTCCATGGACGACTTGGGCAAGGAGATGATGAAGCGCGTGGACGCTGCCTGCAAGAAAGGATTTGCAAACATACTTAAGGACCATGTTGCCAATTTCAAGTCCTACACTGGCCGTGTTTCTCTTGACTTGAATGCCAAGAGCAACCGTCCCACTAACGAACTGATTGACTACTATAATACGCTGAAGGACCTCAATAACCCTGAGGCTCGCTTCCTGGAGCAGTTGTACTTCCACTATGGCCGCTATTTGGCTATCTCCAGCAATCGCGAACTCTTGGCTCCCAACAACCTTCAGGGAATCTGGAACAACCAGAGCAATGCTCCTTGGAACTCAGACATACACACCAATATCAACATACAGATGAACTATTGGCCAACTGAGCCTACCAACCTGAGCGAACTGCACATGCCTCTGCTTGACTACATCATCCAGAATGCAGGCGATGAGAACTGGCAAAAGGCTGCCAAGAAGTATGCTGGTGTAGAGAAGGGCTGGACCGTCTTCACCGAGAGCAGCCTGTTTGGCGGCATGAGCATCTGGGGTACCAACTACTTCGTTGCCAATGCTTGGTACTGCACACACTTGTGGCAGCACTATCGCTACACTTTGGACAAGGCTTTCCTTGCCAAGGCTTTCCCCGCCATGTGGTCTTGTGCCGAGTTCTGGTTCGAGCGCATGAAGGTGGCACAGGACGGCACCTTCGAGGCTCCCGACGAGTATAGCGCCGAGCAGAATTCACATCCCAAGGAGGACGGTACTGCACATGCCCAGCAGTTGATATACAACCTGCTTCTTTGCGTGGACGAGGCACAGAGCATCCTTGGAAGCAAGGTAACCGGTCTGGGCAAAGAGGACCTGGCAAAGTTGAAGAACTACCTGGAGAAGACCGATAAGGGTCTGCACACCGAGGTGTACGATGCACGCACCGACAAGCACCGTGCTTGGGTGGACGGTCGCAACGGCATTAACAAGGGTGATATCATCCTGCGTGAGTGGAAGTACAGCCCCTATCATGTAAGCGACGATCCCGACCATCGTCATATGAGCCACCTCATGGCACTCTATCCCCTGACACAGATAGCACCCACGAGTCCCTATTTCCAACCTGCCGTTAACTCGCTGAAACTCCGTGGCGATGCCGCTACCGGTTGGTCAATGGGCTGGAAGGTAAATCTCTGGGCACGTGCTCTGGATGGCGACCATGCACACTTGATTCTGAAGAATGCCTTGCGTCATTCCACCGACTACGGCCTGAACCAGTATGCAGGCGGTGTTTACTACAACCTCTACGATGCACATGCACCCTTCCAGATTGATGGTAACTTCGGTTGCTGTGCCGGTATTGCTGAGATGCTTCTGCAGAGCCACACAGATACCTTGCAACTTCTTCCCGCTATGCCCTCTACATGGGAGGCAGAGGGACATGTTCATGGTCTCAAGGCCGTGGGCAACTTTACCGTCGACCAGGATTGGAAGAACGGCAAGTTGACCAAGGTGAAGGTCGAGAGCCATGCCGGCCAGCCCCTCTATATCAAGTATCCCGGTATTGCAGCCAAGACTGTACGCAACTCTGCCGGCAAGAAGGTGAAGGCCAAGGCAAAGGACCAGAACACCATCATCATAAAGAAGACCAAGGTGGGAGAGACTTACGAGATAGAGTTGTAGGAAGCAAGAGGAAGCAAGAGGACACAAGAGGAAATCCTCTCCCATCCTCTCATATCCTCTTCCATCCTCTCCCCATAAATTATAAATAACAAACACTCAAATATTATGGAAAAGATTATCGGACTTATCGATGCGCCATTCACCCCTTTCTATGCTAATGGCGATGTGAACCTGGAACCCATCCCTGCATACGCTGCCATGTTGCAGAAGAACGGCATGAAGGGAGTATTCATCAACGGAAGCAGCGGCGAGGGCTACATGCTCACAGAGGAAGAGCGCATGCGCCTGGCAGAGGCCTGGGTAGAGGCTGCCAAGGCATTGCCTGGCGAGTTCAAGGTGATAGTACACGTGGGTTCATGCTGCGTGCGCAACTCTCGCATGCTGGCAGAGCACGCTCAGAAGATAGGTGCATGGGGCATCGGTGCCATGGCACCTCCATTCCCCAAGATTGGACGTATCGAGGAACTCGTTAAGTATTGCGAGGAGATTGCAGCTGGTGCTCCCGAGTTGCCCTTCTACTATTACCACATCCCAGCCTTCAACGGTGCTTTCCTGCCTATGGTAAAGTTGCTGGAGGCCGTGGACGGTCGTATACCTAACTTTGCCGGTATCAAGTACACCTTCGAGAGCATCTACGAATACAACCAGTGCCGACTGTATGCCGGCGGCAAGTTCGACATGCTTCACGGTCAGGACGAGACCATACTGCCCTCACTGGCCATGGGCGGTGCACAGGGCGGCATTGGCGGTACTACCAACTACAACGGTGTGAACCTCGTGGGCATCATCGATGCATGGAACGAGGGTAATCTGGAGAAGGCACGTGAGTTGCAGAACTTCTCTCAGGAGGTTATCAACGTAATCTGCCATTTCCGTGGCAACATCGTGGGTGGCAAGCGCATCATGAAGCTCATTGGCCTTGACCTCGGTCCCAACCGCACACCGTTCCAGAACCTCACCCAGGAGGAGGAGGATGCCATGCGTGCAGAACTGGAAGCAATCAACTTCTTTGAGCGCTGCAACAAGTTCTAACCCCAGGTCTTTATTAAGATGAAGAAATATTTGTTAATGTTATTAGTGCTCTGTCCCTTGCTTGTCTTGGGACAGAACCGTGTTTCCGTCACCGCCACACCTCCCATGCGAGATGCCGTGTCCGGGCACTATGCTGGTTGGGTGATGGGCAAGCTTTGGACGTGGGGTGGATGCAACTTCCCAGATGTACCATGTGCCGATGGCGGAGAGAAGAAATACTATCCCATTGCCTATGGCGCCAGTGTGCCAGTGCCCGGTGGTGTTGCCATATTGGCTGGAACGGATGGTATCACCTCGTTCGACAAGTGCGAGTTCTATAGTTCCAGCGACATGAACTTTGCCGAGATAGCACCTCTGCCAAAGGGCTTGGACAACTTTGCTGCCACCTATCACGATGGTATGTTGTGGGTGGCTGGCGGTCAGTGCCAGGGTGTGCCCAACAAGGAAGTATACTCTCTTCTCTGGCCCGGTGATGCCAAGGAATGGACATTGGCCGCTACTTTGCCCGATGCATGCCGTCTTCAGCCTTGCGTGGTGGTACAGAACACTGCCAAGGGCAATTGCCTATTTGTATTTGGCGGTTATCAGCCAAGGCTTGATTCTTTAGGTCTGACACCAGCAGTGCACACCGACGGTGTGTATATGCCCATTGCCGAACTGAAGAAGGGTGGGGCAGACGTCTCTCTGTGGAAACGTACTTCGCCCGCTTCTGTGTGGATTGACAATATCCAGGATGGAGGACGCGAACTTTGTCGCCAGGCCATTGTGGGAAGCACCAGCACTGCCATCGGTTATAGCCACGTGGCTTTCTTCGGAGGTGTTGACTTTGACATTTTCCTCAGCGCCATACAGGGCCGTCAGGACAGCCTCTATCTGCGCCACACTCCCGAATGGTACCGCTTCCGTAAGGATGTGCTCACCTATCACACCATTACCGATGCATGGGGACTGCTCCCCGGTGACAGCCTTCTGGCCAGAGCCGGTGCATGCCTCACTCCCGAGGTGGGTGGCACTGGTTGGAGTTATAGCGGTGGCGAACTGATGCCAGGTGTGCGTAGTGCTGATGTGACACATGTGGAGGTGACAAACGAGAAGAACTTCGGCTGGCTCAACTGGACAGTGCTTGCCTTCTACCTCCTGGCTATGCTTGGTATGGGTTTCTATTTCATGCGCAAGGAAAGCGGTGCCGACGACTTCTTCAAGGGAGGCGGCCGCATTCCATGGTGGGCTGCTGGTATCAGCATCTATGCCACCATGCTTTCCGCTATCACCTACATGACTATCCCTGCCAAGGCATATACCACCGACTGGACATACTATCCCATGTTGTGGATGATTCTGCTCATCAGTTTCCCCGTGATAAAGTACTACTTGCCCTATTTCCGCAAACTGAATGTAACCAGTGCATACGAGGTTTTGGAGCAGCGCTTCAACCTGGCCACACGCCTGCTGGCATCGTTCCTCTTCTGCGTGTTCATGATAGTGCGCATGGCTATGGTGCTTTATCTGCCCTCTTTGGCTCTGACGGCTGTAACTGGCATTGACATCTACCTGTGCATTGTGCTCATGGGTCTTATCACCATCATCTATTGCACTATGGGCGGTGTTGAGGCCGTTATCTGGGGCGATGTGGTGCAGGGCCTTATTCTGGTGGGTGGTGCCATCTTTGCCGTCGTATATCTGGCGGTAAACACCGAAGGCGGTGTGATGGGATGCATAGACATTGCATTGGAGAACGACAAGCTGCGCCTCTTCGACTGGAGCAACTCATGGTCGCAAGCCACATGGTGGGTTATCATCATTGGCGGCTTGGCCAACAACCTCATCTCCTATACCTCCGACCAGACGGTTATCCAGCGTTTCATGACCACTCCCGACGAGAAGTCTGCCGCTCGTGGTATCCTTGTAAATGGTCTTATGAGCGTGTTCGTGTCCGTGGCATTCTATATGATAGGTACAGGCCTCTACACGTTCTACAAGACTCATCCCACCGAGTTGGACGTAACCATGGGTCAGTCGGATGCCATCTTCCCCTTCTTCATGATGAGCCAGATGCCTGCCGGTGTTGCCGGAGCACTCATTGCGGCTATCTTTGCCGCAACCATGAGTACTATCTCCAGCAATATCAATAGTGTGTCTACGGCCTTCTCCATCGACTTCTGGAAGCGCTTCCGTCCCAGCACCACCGACCATCAGTTGTTGGGTGTGGCACGTTGGAGCTCCATGCTCAGCGGTTTGATAGGCTTGATTCTGGCACTCTTCATGGCCACATGGAACGTTCAGTCCTTCCTTGACTTCTTCAATAGCGCCTTGGGCCTGCTCACCAGCGGTTTGGGCGGACTCTTCTTCATGGCGGTGTTCATGAAACGTGTCAAGGGCTATGCCGCACTCATTGGCTTCGTTGCTGGTGAGGCAGTCGTATTCTGGATGAGTGAATGCACCGATGCCAACCTCTTCCTGTTTGGTGCCACGGGTATCGTAGTGAGCGTGGTGGTGGCATGGATCCTCTCATTGGGTTCCTATGTGAAGAGCAGTAAATAAGTAATAACCCATGGTGCCTATAGAATCTACAAAAACTATAGGCACCATAAAACTTACAAATATTAGAATATGATAGATTTCAAGCAACTTGCCCAGCAGTACAAGTCTGAACTTCTGGACAGAGTGATGCCCTTCTGGATGGAGAAGAGCATAGATAAGGAGTTTGGCGGATACTTCACCTGCCTGGAACGTGACGGCGAAGTGTTCGATACCGATAAGTTCATTTGGCTTCAGGGTCGCGAGGTGTGGATGCTGTCCACATTATATAATAAGGTAGAGAAGCGCCAGGAGTGGTTGGATGCAGCCATTCAGGGTGCTGAGTTCCTGAAGAAGTACGGTCATGATGGCAACCTCAACTGGTACTTCGCTCTCGACCGCGAGGGAAATCCCCTGGTGGAGCCTTATAATATCTTCTCATATACCTTTGCCGTAATAGCCTTCGGACAGTTGTCCATTGCTACCGGCAATCAGGAGTATGCCGACATAGCCAAGAAGACCTTCGATATCGTCCTCTCCAAGGTGGACAACCCCAAGGGCCGTTGGTCAAAGGCTGCTCCCGGTGCTCGCTCGCTGAAGAGTTTCGCCCTGCCCATGATTCTCTGCAATGTGGCATTGGAAATAGAGTCTCTGCTTGACAAGGACTTCCTCGACAAGACCATAGAGACCTGTGTGCATGAGGTGATGGATGTCTTCTATCGTCCCGAACTTGGTTTGATTGTAGAGCATCTTGGCACTAACAACGAGATGGTGGATTGCATGGACGGCCGTCTGTTGAATCCCGGTCATGCCATTGAGGCCATGTGGTTCATCATGGACCTTGGCAAGCGTCTGGGCGACCAGGCTCTCATCGAAAAGGCTGTTAAGATTGCCCTTGCTGAGGTAGAGTATGGTTGGGACGAGAAGTACGGCGGTATCTTCTACTTCATGGATCGCCTTGGTCGTCCTCTCCAGCAATTGGAATGGGACCAGAAGTTGTGGTGGGTACACATTGAGACCCTCATCACCATGATCAAGGGTTACGAACTCACAGGCAGCCAGGAGTGCCTGGCATGGTTCGAGCGCATCCACGACTATGTATGGAGCCACTTCATGGACCCCGAGCATCCCGAATGGTTCGGCTATCTCAACCGCCAGGGCGAAGTGTTGCTTACCCTCAAGGGCGGCAAGTGGAAGGGCTGCTTCCACGTTCCCCGTGGCCTCATGCAGGTGTACCAGTCGCTCGAGCGCATAGCGGAGAAGCAGGCATAATAATATGAATCAGGAGCCCAAGAGCACTTTATCAACTCCCTCTTCACCATTTGGCAAGTTCCTTGACAGGGAATATTGCCTTATGGTGAGAGGATTGGGCATGTTGGCCATAGTCTACGGTCATACTATAAATGAATTCATGCCCTTTCTGGAGAAGTATCATCTTACTATGACTCTGGGACTTGCCCCCTTGGGAACGGCAATATGTTTCTTCCTGAGTGGTTTTGGCTTGACCATGTCCTTTGCTCACAACAATGTGGACAAGTCCTATATTTACAGGCATCTTAGAGGTTTGTTCCTGCCTTACCTCATATTTTGGCTTTTGTGGGTTGCCGTAGGTTGTGTCTTGGGGACTTTTCCTTCGGAACAGAACCTTTTGCTGTCTTTCCTAACCTTGGCCATGCCCAATGCCGATGCCTGGTTCTTCAAGAGCATTGTGGTAATATACATCGTTTATATGTTGCTCAGAAGGTTCTTCCGAGGCTACGAACGCATAAGCATTACCATTCTAATTCTCTGTTATGTATCCATCCTTGCATATTTCCAAATGCCGGCGCACCTGTGGGCAAGAATGTTGTGTTTCCCGTTGGGCATAATGTTTGCCAGTTATTCTTCTTTGCGCAAGCCCATTTCCCTTATGGGCACAGGAATGCTTTTCCTCTTGACAATGGCAACAATTGTATTGGGAGATAACTTCATATTGCTGACCCCATTGTTCTTGATGCTGTTTCTTGCCTATGCCTCTCCACGCATTCGCATTAGGTTGAGCATACTGTCTTGGATAGGCGCCAATAGCATCTATGTCTATTTGATGGAGGCCATCCCCATGGATTACATGAATTCGCAGGAGGTGGGAATATTGGTGTTTGTCCTTGGTGGCATAGGAATAACTTTGATATTGTCGCATGTCGGCAGATGGATAGAGAGATTTATTAACAGAAAAGTATTTAATTATTCAGTATAACAATGAAGTTCACAAAATCTATTCTCGCAGGCATGGCCGTATTCACAGCCATGGCATGCACCCCTACAGAAAACAAAGAGAATATGACTCCTCAGGAAGATAAGAACCACGTTGTGGAGACCATCATGGCTCGCCGCAGCATTCGCAAGTACAAGGCAGAGCCAGTTGCTCGCGAGGTGATGACACAGATTCTGGATTGCGGCATCAATGCTCCCAACGGCCAGAACAAGCAATCGTGGGAAATCCGTGTGGTAGACAACCCCGAACTCCTTGCCGAGATGAGTCAGGCAATGGGCGAGGCACATCCTCAGATAGGCATGGCCAAGGAATGCTTCCGTGGTGCACCGGTGATGGTGTTCATTGCACGCGATCCTTCCTACGACTTCTCGGCCTACGATTGCGGACTTCTTGCTCAGAACATGATGCTTTCTGCATGGAGCATGGGTGTGGGTTCCGTATGTCTGGGCAGTCCTGTGCGTTTCCTTACTGACAATGACCTGTGCAAACCTCTCGTAGATAAACTCGGTTTCTCCGAGGGCTATGAACTCAGTCTTTGCGTTGGTTTCGGCTATGCCGACGAGACTCCCGAGGCCAAGCCACGTGACAAGCAGAAGTACCGTTTCGTAGATTGATACAGATGAAGAAGACACTCTCTTTGTTGCTTTCTGCCTGGCAGAAACTGAACCTCATGTCGCGCATACTCATTGGTATTGTGTGCGGTACACTTCTGGCCTTGTTCCTCCCACAGGCTCAGGTTATTGGTATTCTCGGTGTACTCTTTGTCGGTGCACTCAAGGCCATTGCTCCCGTGCTTGTGGCGGTACTCGTGGTGTCGTCTGTTGCCAAGGCAGGTAATGGACTTGGTGGCCGTTTCCGCACCGTTGTAGCCCTTTACATGCTTAGCACTTTGTTTGCCGCCGTACTGGCAGTGTTGGCAAGCCGTTATTTCCCGGTAGATATGGTACTCTCTGGCGTGACGGGTGCCGAGAATCAGGCACCGCAGGAACTCTCCAATGTCTTCGCTACCATAGCGTCCAATCTGATGAGCAATCCTCTCCGTGCTATTGCTGAGGCCAACTACCTGAGCATTCTGCTTTGGGCCATTATCATCGGTCTTGCCCTGAAGAAGGTGGCATCGCCACGCTCTATCGACATCCTGCAAGAGTGGGCAGAATGCATATCTATGGTTGTCCGTTGGGTCATCCAATGTGCACCGTTTGGTATTATGGGTTTGGTGTTCACCACTGTATCAGAAAGCGGATTGGAAATCTTCACTACCTATGGCCGTCTGCTCCTTCTTCTTGTAGGGTGCATGTTTGCCGTAGCATTGGTTCTCAATCCCATCATCGTGGCGGTGATGTTGCGTCGCAATCCCTATCCTCTGGTATTCCAGTGCCTCAGGGAAAGTGCTATCAGTGCATTCTTCACCCGTTCTTCTGCCGCCAACATTCCTGTGAATATGGCATTGTGCAAGCGCCTTGGACTTGACGAGGAGTTCTATTCCGTCAGCATACCATTGGGCAGTACAATCAATATGAACGGAGCCGCCATCACCATCACCGTGATGAGTTTGGCAACATGCCACACCCTTGGTCTCGAGGTGTCATTGGCCAGTGCCCTTGTGCTTAGCATCATTGCCACACTGGGCGCTTGTGGTGCTTCTGGTGTAGCAGGTGGTTCGCTTTTGCTTATCCCCATGGCATGCTCCCTTTTTGGTATCAGCAACGACATATCCATGCAGGTAGTGGCCGTAGGCTTCATCATCGGTGTTGTACAGGATTCTCTTGAAACCGCCCTCAACTCCAGTGCTGATGTCCTCTTCACCGCCACGGCAGAAATGAGCGAGAGGAAGAAGAAAGGTTTAAAGTTTAACGATTAACGATTAACGATTAACGATGACTGCTTTAGCTTGATGAGCGCAGGCGAATAACGTTTAATGTTTAACGATTAACGAATCCTTTATCAACAACAGTAGGGACGCAGCGTGCTGCGTCCGCAAACATACAACTCCTATCCTTGCATTAAACGGACGCTGCACGCAGCGTCCCTACATTGCCAAAGGTTCCGATTACTCTGATTACTCTGATTACTCCGACAATTCAGTTCCCCTCTCTCTCAACTAATGTTTAACCCCTTTACATAGCACCTTCCCAGTTCCCCTCCATATAGGGAGGGTTAGGGTGGGTCCATTCATTCCCATGATACAATCCAATCTCCAGGACAGTGCCCGCTACGAGGCTCTGCATCCGCTTTTCAAGCAAGTCTTTGACTACATCAAGGCCAACGACCTCAGCAAGGTTCCTGCCGGCCGCATAGAACTGGACGGTTCCAACCTGTTCATCAACGTGGTGGACACCGAACTAATCCCTGCCGCCAGCGCCAAGTTGGAAGCACACCGCAAGTACATCGACATCCACGTCCCCCTCACCCAGGCAGAACTCATTGCATGCGAACACATTTCAGGGGTAGGAGAGAGCGAGGCGCCCTTTGACGAGGAGAACGACTTTGCCCTCTACACCTATTCTCAACCTACATGGTCTTTGGTAAAGCCCGGTGAGTTCCTTATCGTCTACCCCGAAGACACCCATGCTCCTCTCGTAGGCAATGGCCCCCAGCGCAAACTCATCGTCAAAGTGCTCTTGTAGTAACGTTTTGCGGCCTCTTGTTTTCGTCATAATCCGCTCTCCTAATTTTCCTTAAAATACATGAAAGCAAATTAAAATAGTTGCAGGATACCGTGAATAGTCGTACATTTGCAATGGTTACAAATTGGGGGACTTCCCGATGAACTGATTAAGGAATATTATTAACTATAAAACAAACTACAAGATTATGGAAACAAAGGATAAAGTTTTGAGCGTAATGAAGGAAGCTGGCGAGCCACTGAATGCAGGTAAGATTGCAGAATTGAGCGGACTTGACCGCAAGGAAGTGGACAAGGCCATGAAGCAGTTGAAGGAAGAGGGCGCTATCGTCTCTCCCGTGCGTTGCAAGTGGGCTCCTGCTCAGTAATGTAACACTAACATACCCATTAAAACATTAGGCCCCGACACAATATCGGGGCCTAATTTAGTATAGTTCAATGTGCATGGACTCGCAGATTTATCCCCAATCGGTCATTAGCGCGTAATAGTCTAATGACCGATTTGGGTTTATATTTCTTTCTTCCCTTTCTGAGTCAGGGAGAGAAAGTGAGTGATAACGTTAGCTAGTAGTAACTAACTGTCCCCCTGAGACAGGTGGCGAAGAGGGTCTAAAGAAGAATGACTGGATGTCATTCTGTGCCCTCTGAGGGTCGCAATTCCCATTGCGACGCTGGACCCGAAGGGAGGAGCGAAGCGACGGAGGGGGTGGATAGTTTCCCACTTTCCCAGTTTCACCTCTCTGTTTCGCCTTCGCTCACCGCTCACCGCTCACTGCTCACCGCTCACCACTCATCGCTCACTGCTCATCGCTCACTGCTCACCATTAATCGTTAAACGTTAAACTTTCAACTTTCCTATCATCCGCAATGGAAGTACTTCTCCACCAGCTTCAGCATCTCCTCCTGGTTGCCGTTTATGTCGGCACGCAGGGTCTTGTCGCCGTACGAGCGCAGACGCTTGATGATGCCGTCTATCATGGCAGGGCTGAACACGTTGTACTGCTCGAATACGGCACGCTGCTTTTCCAGACAATCGGCACTTGCCTCGCAACTGTCGGGTAACTGTGCCAGGTTCTTCAGCTTGTCTTCGTTCTCCTTCTGGTGGATGTTCACGTTCACGTAGGTCTTCTCGGCAATCTCCAGTGCGTTCTCCAGTTCAAAACCATGACGGCAAGCCACGCAAAGGCCTGCTATCAGCTGGTAGATGTCGGCAGAACCGTCCGGCGAGCGCATCTCCACCGTCTGCTTCTGTGTGGTGTCGTAGTTGCTCTCGCTCTCCAGGGGATTGGCAATCTTGCACATATCGCTCTTTGCCGCCCAGCCAAGGGGCACGCGTACCAATACGGAGCGGTTGCGGTCGCCCCAACAAATGTTCGTGGGAGCCTCCTGATGGGGCACCAGACGGAAGTATGATGTGGGGTTGGTATTGCCGAAGGCGGTGATTGAAGGAGCCAGTTCCATCATGCCGGCAATGGCACGGCGAGCCGTTGCGGAGAGCACACCGCCGTCCAGCATCTGGTTCTGTCCGTCCTTTACAATGCGCATGTGAACATGCAGGCCAGAACCAGCCTTGCCAGCGGTAATCTTTGGCGCAAAGGTGATGTCATATCCCAGATCGTATGCCAGGTTGCGGATTATCCACTTGGCAATCATCAGCTGGTCGGCGGCATCCTCGGCACGCACGGGCAGGAACTCAATCTCGTTCTGCTCATAAATCATGCCGTCTATGGTGAAGTTGCCCACCTCCGAGTGGCCGTACTTTATCTGTCCGCCTGCCTGTGCAATGTATGCCATGCACTGGGTGCGGAACTCGTTGAACTTGGCATAGGGGGCCGACTCGTGATATCCCTTCTGGTCGGTGGCGGGGAACATCTCCGTGTCGGGAGCGATGACATAGTACTCCAACTCGCCCATGGCCTGGAACTCCATGCCTGTCACCTCGTTGAAGGCACGGCATGCCTTGCGCAAGGTGTTCTCTGGTGAACTTTCCAGGGGCTCGCCGTCCTTGTTGAAGTAGGAGCAAAGCATAGACAATGTGGGAATCTCTGCAAAGGGGTCCAGAAAGGCAGTGCTGAAGCGAGGGAGCACATAGAGGTCGCTGCTACCAGCCTCGATGAAGGGGAACAGGCTGCTTCCGTCCACACGCTCGCCGCAAGTCAGTATGGCATCCAGATATGCCAGGTTGTTTATTACGAAGTTCAGTGTCTTCAGTCTTCCGTCGCCGGCAGGGTACATGAAGTTCACCATGCGGATTTCATTCTCCTCGATGAAGCGGACGATGTCCGCCTTTGTGAATTCCTTGCAAGGTTTGCCCAGATAGGACACCAGCTTGTTGGGATTCATGGCAAGTTCTTTGTTCATAGCAGTATGTTATTTGTTAAGTTTTGTTCTGCGTTTTTTGGATTTCCAACGGACAAATTTAGTGATTTTTCTGTAAATATATCCATAGGGCACTGAAAAATGCTCACCATCTCTTCCTTTTCTGCATATAGCAGGCACACCCCAGGCACCGATTTGCCTGAGGTGTGCCAAGTGTGTAATGCAATTTACACGCCTCACTCTTGAAAGCGGAAACTCCCAAAACTTCCTATGATTATCCTCGGCTTTCCTCGGCTTTCCTCGGCCTTCCTAGGTCTTCCTAGGCCCTCCTAGGCCCTCCTATCCCCTCCTATTTCTCCTATTTCTCCGCTTCTACAGCATCCCCTTCACCATCCCAAAGAACCTGTACGGCATGTACCTGAAAGGCAGGTCCAGCCACATTGGCGTTGTCACCACCGCTCTCTGGTGCGAGAACACGCGGAACGACTCCCTGCCATGGTACGACGACATGCCCGAGTGCCCCACACCGCCGAAAGGCAGGTTCTCGTTGGCAATATGCATGATGGTGTCGTTTATGCACGCACCGCCCGACGAGGTATGGCGCAGCACCCGTCGTATGTTGTCCCCGTTCTCGCCGAAGTAGTACAGAGCCAGGGGCTTCTCCCTCTTGTTCACAAACTCTATTACCTCGTCCGTGGTGTTGAATGTCAGCAACGGGAATAGAGGGCCGAAAATCTCCTCCTGCATGATGGGGCTTTCCTCCTTCACGTCGTCCAGCACCGTGGGGTGGATGTAGCGCTCCTTGCGGTCGCAGGTGCCGCCTATGCGCACGTTGCCGTCCTTCAGGTAGCCCGTCAGGCGGTCAAAGGCCTTGTCGCTCACAATGCGCACAAAGTGCTTTGCCTCCTGCGGATTCTTGCCCAGCAGGTGCTCAAACTCCTTCTTGAGAGCCTCTATCAGCCGCTCCTTCACCTCGGCATGCACCAGCAGATAGTCGGGCGCTATGCACGTTTGTCCGGCATTCAGGCTCTTTCCCCATGCTATGCGGCGTGCCGCCATGGATATGTTGGCATCCCTGTCCACTATGCAGGGGCTCTTGCCGCCCAGTTCCAGCACCACCGGAGTCAGGTGCTCCGAAGCAGCACGCATCACCCTGCGGCCCAGGTCGGGACTTCCCGTAAAGAATACTATGTCGTACCTCTCCTCCAGCAGGGCGGTGTTCACCTCCCTGTTGCCCTGCACCACGGCAATGTACTCTGGGGCAAAGGTCTCGCGGATCATCTCCTCCAGCACCTTGGACACGTGGGGCACGTAGGGCGAAGGCTTCAGCACCGCCGTGCATCCTGCCGAGATGGCACCCACCAAGGGGTTCAGCAGCAGTTGCACGGGATAGTTCCACGGAGCCATTATCAGCGAGCAACCCAGAGGCTCCTGCACCACCTTGCTCCTCGAGGGGAACATCTTCAGCGGAGTGCACACCCTCTTGGGTGCCGCCCACTTGCCCAGGTGCGAGATGTGGTTCCTTATCTCGCCCAGCACAATGCTCAGTTCCGTCAGATAGGCCTCCTCGTAACTCTTGTGCAGGTCCTGCCATAGGGCATCTGCCAGGGGCTTCTCCCACTTCTCCATGGCACGCTTCAGTGCGCGCAGGTTCTCCTTGCGAAACTTCACATCCAGTGTCTTGCCGCTACGGAAGAACTCCCTCTGCGCCTCCACTATCCTCCTGATCTCCTCCCTTGGTGTATTCTCCATTGCCATATCAGTCTTATTTCTTTCTTCCAGTGAAATTGTCCATCGTGTGATATATGCCCAGCACATCGCCCACCAGCCAGTCAAACACCCTCATGGGCAGCAGGCCTTGCAACAGGCGCATCACATGGTGCGCCTTCGGTATCCATGGCATCAGCATCAGGAACTTCCTGTCGCCTTCTATGGCACCCAGCACCCTCTTTGCCACCTTCTCCGGCTTGAGCAGGGGGAACACCCTGGACTTCACACCGTCAAACATTCCCGTGGTAATATAGTAAGGTGCCACGGTGGTCACGCGCACCCTGCTCTTCATCTCCTGCAGCTCTATTCTCACCGAATCCGACCATCCCACGGCAGCCCACTTGCTGGCGGCGTACACGCTCATCTTCGGGTTGGACATCATGCCGCCTGCCGAGGCAATCGTGCAGATGTGTCCCTCGTTGCGCTGCACCATGTCGGGCAACATCTGTCGTGCCACATACATGGGTGCTATGGCATTCACCATCATTGTGCGGTTTATCTCGTCCTCCGTGCACTGGTCAAAGGTCTTGTTGCTGGTTATGATGCCGGCACTGTTTATCAGTATGTCCACATCGCCCACCTCCTTCTTCACCTTGTCATATTGCTCTGCCACTATCTCGTGCCTGGACACGTCCACACGGTATCCGTGCACCATGCCCTTCTTGCCCAGTTCCTTTGTCGTGGCATCTATGCTCTCCTGGTTTATGTCCCAGATGACCAATGCCTTCGCACCCTTCTCCAGAGCCATTTCGCCCATCAGTCGGCCGATACCCGAGGCTCCGCCCGTTATCAGCACTATCTTGCCTTTAATCTTAGACATATCTCTTTTTACCTTATCCGTTTTTTATTGAAACTGGGTGCAAAGGTACATTATTTATTGCATACGGCAAGCAAAAGTGTGCAAGAAAATACAAGAAAATGCAAGAAATTTGCAGAAAGGTGTCGTTATTGTGTGGTGTGTGCGTATTGTTTTGCGTGTACCACTAACGCGATTTCATAGTGTCCATTCGTGGATGATTCTCCTATGACTTCTATGGCAATGTCAGGATATTTTGCGAGAAAACCATCATGTCCCAACTTCTATTTTAGAACATCTTATCGGTTCCCGTACCTAATCAGTTGCAGGTGTATGGCTCGTAAAGGTCATGTCAATGTAGCATTTCCGTGCTTGTTGGGCACATTTTCCGTGGTATCTCAGCAACATTTTCTAAAAATAAGCCTCTAAGCACCCCGTTTTCATCATATCCTCACCGCAGTACTTTCCCCAAGACACCGCGATGACTTGGGCAAGACATCCCGATGACTCGGTCGAGACATCCCGACGACCAACCCGAGGTCTCGGGACAACCCATTATTTCCCATCCGTAGAACAGAGTCTTTGCACGGCAGAAGTTCTTTGGCCGCAAATACGCAATTCTCAAAGGGTGGCTTGTCTGCATTTTTGTCTACCCTGCGTGTTTTTGTACACGAACTTGTCTCAATGATTCTTATAGTTTGTTTCAATCCACGCACCCACTAGAGGGGTGCGACGACGCTTCCCCTTCAGCACGTCAAACTTCTCTATGTTTCAATCCACGCACCCACGAGGGGTGCGACCCCACCGAGGTGAGCGTGTCAGCAGGCGCAACAGTGTTTCAATCCACGCACCCACGAGGGGTGCGACGGGACACCCCGTGGCTACACAGAACGGAAAACGGTTTCAATCCACGCACCCACG
>ERZ808043.37-NODE-37-length-37977-cov-6.623298_pt1 | contig 37977 bp, 34 predicted proteins | sample MGYA00380194_ERZ808043 | MGnify/ENA primary metagenome ERZ808043 (study PRJEB31490, sample SAMN06133370) | cow dung metagenome | isolation source: H3 | host: cow | place: China: Chengdu | collected 2015-05 ...
AGATAGTATGCACCGATAATCATATCTTGCGTCGGCGACATAACCGATTTACCGTCGGCAAGCTTCAAAATGTTGTTTGCCGAAAGCATCAAGAATCTTGCTTCCGCTTGCGCTTCTACACTCAACGGAAGGTGCACAGCCATTTGGTCGCCGTCGAAGTCGGCGTTGAAAGGTCCGCAAACGAGCGGAGAAATTTTAATCGCTCTACCTTCGATCAAAACAGGTTCAAACGCTTGAATGGACAAGCGGTGAAGGGTAGGCGCACGGTTCAAAAGCACGGGGTGGTCTTTGATAACGTCTTCTAAAACGTTCCAAACCATATCCTTTGCCTTTTCTACGGCGCGCTTCGCCGTTTTGATGTTGTGGCATTGACCGCTTTCCACAAGACGTTTCATAATGAACGGCTTGAAAAGCTCAATCGCCATTTCCTTGGGCAAACCGCATTGGTAAATTTTAAGCTCAGGTCCTACGACGATAACCGAACGACCGGAATAGTCTACACGCTTACCGAGCAAGTTTTGACGGAAACGACCTTGTTTACCGCGAAGCATTGCGGAAAGGGATTTGAGATCACGGTTGGAAGGACCGCTAAGCGCCTTGCCACGTCTGCCGTTATCCACGAGCGCGTCCACTGCTTCTTGGAGCATACGCTTTTCGTTTTTCACGATCATTTCGGGCGCGCCGATTTCCATCATCTTCTTCAAACGATTGTTACGGTTAATAACTCTGCGATACAAATCGTTCAAATCGGACGTAGCAAATCTACCGCCGTCAAGCTGTACCATAGGACGGATATCGGGCGGGATGACGGGAAGCACCGTCAAAATCATCCATTCGGGGCGGTTACCGCTCTTTCTGAACGATTCGATTACTTCCAAACGCTTAATCGCTTTAATCGCTTTTTGACCGGGACCTTTGGGATTGTTCGTGCCTTCGTCAAGCGCTTTTTTGCAGCTCTCCGCTTCTTTGTCGAGATCGACTGCCATCAAAAGTTCGCGAATGGACTCTGCGCCCATACCCACTTTCAAGCCCGTCGCTTCCAAATCGCCGTAGCGTTCTTCGATTTCACGGAGTTGCTTGTCGGTGATTACTTGCTTATATTCAAGCTCTTCAATGCTACCGGGGTTGATAACTACGTAGGAAGCGAAGTAGATGACTTGTTCGAGCTGTTTAGGACCCATATTAAGCAAAAGTCCGATTTTAGACGGCACACCCTTAAAATACCAGATGTGCGAAACGGGAGCGGCAAGCTCGATATGCCCCATTCTTTCACGTCTGACTTTCGAGCGCGTGATTTCCACCCCGCACTTTTCGCAGACGTGCCCTTTATATTTTACTCTCTTATATTTACCGCAATGACATTCCCAATCTTTCATCGGTCCGAAGATCTTTTCGCAGAAAAGACCGTCCTTTTCGGGCTTTTGGGTACGGTAGTTGATCGTTTCGGGCTTGGTTACTTCCCCGAACGACCATTCTCTGATTTTCTCAGGAGATGCAATACTGATTTGAATAGAATTGAAATCGTTTAATTCGTACATAATAATCTCTCCTTACTCGTCGTCCCCGAACGAATCGTCTTCGTCCTCGTCTTCAAACAATTTGCCAAAACCGAACGTTTCGTCGTCGAGATCGTCCTCGAAATCGTCGTCTTCGTCAGCCGCTTCGCCGTTGAAACCGTCTTCGTCGTCGCCTTCGTCTTCGAAAATCGTCTGCACGTCGAAGTCATCGTCTTCGTCTTCTTCCATATCGTCCACACCGAAGTCAAGTTCTTCAAGCGATTCCGTTTGAATGCTTTCGTTGCGGTTTGCTTCCACGTCGAAGTTGTCCTCTTCTTCCTCAAATTCGCGAATGACAAGCTCGTCGCCCGATTCCGTAAGCACTTTCACGTCAAGCGCCAACGATTGCAATTCTTTGAGCAAGACTTTGAACGCTTCGGGAATACCCGGTTCGGAAATGTTCTCGCCGCGAACGATGGATTCGTAGGTCTTTACACGTCCTACGACGTCGTCCGATTTCACCGTGAGAATTTCTTGCAAGATGTGCGCCGCGCCGTAAGCTTCGAGCGCCCAAACTTCCATTTCACCGAAACGCTGTCCGCCGAACTGCGCTTTACCGCCAAGCGGTTGTTGCGTAACGAGCGAATAAGGTCCGATTGCACGAGCGTGGATCTTGTCGTCTACAAGGTGGATAAGTTTAATCATATATTGAACGCCGATCGTAACACGGTTTTCAAACGCTTCGCCCGTTCTGCCGTCGAACACTTGGAATTTACCGTCTACGTTGCCGTCGGGGTTCAAAAGGTTGTTTTCACGGAACATAACTTCCAAATCTTTTTCCGTCGCGCCGTCGAATACGGGTGTTGCAATCTTCCAACCGAGTTGCTTACATACGTAGCCAAGATGGACTTCCAAAACCTGACCGATATTCATACGCGAAGGAACGCCGAGCGGGTTCAAAAGGATTTGCAAAGGCGTACCGTCGGCAAGGAAAGGCATATCCGCTTGCGAAAGTACGCGGGAGATAACGCCCTTGTTACCGTGACGACCTGCCATCTTATCGCCGACTTGGATTTTACGTTTCTGCGCGATATACACGCGAACGAGCTTGTTCACGCCCGGTTCGAGTTCGTCTTTGTTCTCTCTCGTGAACACCTTAACGTCCACGACTACGCCGCCTTCGCCGTGCGGAACTTTAAGGGAAGTGTCGCGCACTTCTCTCGATTTCTCACCGAAGATTGCGCGGAGCAATCTCTCTTCGGGGGTAAGCTCTGCTTCGCCCTTGGGGGAAACTTTACCGACGAGAATGTCGCCGCTTTGGATTTCCGCACCGATACGGATAATACCGTCTTCGTCCAAATCTTTGAGCGCGTCGTCGCCAACGTTGGGAATGTCGCGCGTGATTTCTTCGGGACCGAGCTTGGTATCTCTCGCTTCCGTTTCGTATTCTTCGATATGAATGGAAGTGAACACGTCGTCTTGCACAAGTTTTTCAGAAAGCAAGATAGCGTCTTCGTAATTATAGCCTTCCCATTCCATATAACCGATCAAAATGTTTTTACCGAGCGCAAGTTCACCGTTGTTCGTCGAAGGACCGTCGGCGATAATTTCGCCTTTCGCCACTCTGTCGCCCGTCGAAACGATCGGTCTTTGGTTCAAACACGTACCTGCGTTCGAACGTTCGAATTTCTTCAAGGGATATTCGGTGATCGTGCCATCGTCTTCGCGAATCTTAATCATATTCGAAGCGCAGCCTACGACCACGCCCGCTTCTTTCGCGGTAACGATTACACCCGAATATTGCGCGATCGAGCTTTCAATACCCGTCGCAACGATTGCCGATTCCGTTTTCAAAAGCGGAACTGCTTGACGTTGCATGTTCGAGCCCATGAGCGCACGGTTGGTATCGTCGTTTTCAAGGAAAGGAATGAGCGCCGCCGCAACGGATACGAGCTGTTTGGGCGAAACGTCCATATAGTCCATTTTCTCACGGGGCATTTCCGTAATATCGTTTTGATGACGGCAGCCTACGCGTTCGTTGACGAATTTGCCTTCGCTATCGAGCGGTTCGTTCGCCTGCGCCACGATATATTTATCTTCTTCGTCCGCCGTTAAATAATCGACGTGCGTCGTTACGATTCCCGTCTCCTTGTCCACTCTGCGATACGGGCTCATAATGAAGCCGTATTCGTTCACCTTTGCGAACGTAGCAAGGGACGTGATCAAACCAATGTTTTGACCTTCGGGCGTTTCGATAGGACACATACGACCGTAGTGCGTGTGGTGAATGTCACGGACTTCGAACGTTGCTCTGTCGCGGTTCAAACCGCCAGGGCCGAGCGCGGAAAGTTTACGCTTGTGCGTAAGCTCTGCAATCGGGTTCGTTTGGTCCATAAATTGCGAAAGTTGGGACGAACCGAAGAATTCACGGATAACCGCGGATACAGGACGAACGTTGATAAGCGCCGTGGGTGTTACTTCCATCGGGTCTTGCGTCGCCATTCTTTCTTTGATAAGTCTTTCAAGTCTTGCAATACCCACGCGAAGTTGGTTTTGCAACAGTTCGCCAACCGAACGTACTCTACGGTTACCAAGGTGGTCGATATTATCAATCGTACCGATACCGTACTTCAAATCAAGGTTGGTAGAAATGGAAGCAACAACGTCGTCCACCGTCAAGTGCTTATGGCAAAGCTTGTCGATAAGGGGACGAAGTTCTTTCTTTTGCTCTTTGGTAGGAACGGGGTGTTCGCTGCCCATAATTTCGTGGAAAAGCTTACAAGCCGCAACGAATTTTCTGCGGTTGTCTCTGCGCTTTTCTCTGTTTTTCTTTTCTTCGGGCTTTTCGTCAGGTTCTTCCGCTTTTTCCACCGTGTAGTAAAGCGCGTTAATATCGTCCGTATATTTTTCCGCAACTTCTTCTACCGAAGCGTTCGCACATTCTTCCGCGATCAGCTTGGAGAATTTATAATTGGGATAGAATACGGTGGGAAGTAAACCGAAATCTTTCGCTCTCGCTTGCACGGGAATGTCGGAAATTTCCGCAAATTCAACCGTGTTGTTACCGATAATCTTGTGCTTGATTTCCCCTTCTTCGGGATCGTCTACGAGCACAAAAATTTCGTTGATACCGCAGTTTTGAATCATGCGCGCTTGCTTATCGGAAATTCTTTCCCCTTCTTGTGCCAAAACTTCGCCCGTTTCGGGGTTGACGATCGTTTCCGCCACTCTGCAACCAGCAAGACGGTACGCAAGGTTAAGCTTTTTATTATATTTGTATCTACCAACTTTCGCCACGTCATAACGGCGGGGATCGAAGAAAAGATTATACAAATGCTGACGCACGGAATCTTCTGTGGGCGCTTCACCCGGGCGCAAACGGCGATACAGCTCGTACAAACCGTCCGATTCACTCTTTGCCGTATCTTTTGCAAGCGTGGTTGCAATGATCTTGTCCCCAGGGAACAAATCTTCAATCGCGCGGTTCGAACCAAAGCCGAGCGCACGAAGTAAAACGGTGATGCAAAGCTTTTTCTTTCTGTCCACGCGAACATAGAGCGCGTCTTGCGCGTCCTGTTCAAGTTCAAGCCAAGCGCCGCGGTTGGGCATAACGGTCGTCGCGAACATTTCCTTACCCGTCTTGTCCTTGCTCGAAGCGTTGTAAACGCCAGGCGAACGAACGAGCTGGGAAACGATAACACGCTCCGCACCGTTGATAATGAACGCGCCGTTCTCCGTCATAAGGGGCAAATCGCCCATAAACACTTCCTGATCGAGAACTTCGTTTTTCACCTTGTTGACAAGGCGCACTTTCACGCGCAAAGGAAGCGCGTACGTAGCATCGCGCGTACGGCATTCTTTCTCGTCGTATTTAGGTTTTTCGCCGAATCTGTGCTCCAAGAAATAAAGCTCAAAGTGATCGGAATAATCGGTGATCGGCGAGAAGTCTTCAAATACTTCGTCGATACCCTCTTCAATGAACGCCTTGTAGCTGTCCTTCTGGATCTCAACGAGATCGGGAATATCGATCACTTCGTTGATGTTGCCGAATTTTCTTCGTTCGGTTTTGCCATACTTTGAAATAGGTAAATCCATCTGTTTTTTACTCCTTATTTTTTTCAGCGATCTACCGAGTATATCTTTTCATCGATAAAAATCGAATTTTTATGTTTTTTGTTTTGCTTTTTCGCTTTCAACGCTTTACTTTTTCTCGCGTATGCGATATAATAAAGTATAGAAAAAAGGGCGTGAAGCGACATTATACCACGATAGCATAATGATACATTATCCAATTATACCCCACCATAAAAAAGAAGTCAAGCATTTTTGAAAGTAAATTTTTAATTTTTTTTATTTTTTTGTAAAGGCAGGTCGAAAGCATGCGAATCGACAAATTTTTAAAAGTATCCCGAATTCTAAAGCGGCGCACCGTCGCGCAGGAAGCTTGCGGGGAAAATAAAGTTTTGATAAACGGCAAAGCCGCGAAATCGGGAACGAAAGTGAAAATCGGCGACGTTGTGGAAGTAATCTATGCCACGGGCACGCTCAAATTCCGCGTACTGAATATCAAGGAAACGGTAAAAAAGGACGAAGCTTCGTCTTTATACGAGGTGATTTTATGAAACAAACGGTTTGCGCTATCGTTTGCGCGGCAGGAAAAGGGCTTCGCGCAGGCTTTGAAAAGAACAAATTGCTCGTCCCCTTTGAAAATTCTTGCGCTTTGGAAAAAACGCTTCGCGCGTTCGATTTTCCGCTTATCGACGAAATCGTGGTAACGGCAAGCGAAGAAGATTTCGCGGAAATTTCAAAGGTTGTGGGAGCGTTTAAAAATGCGAAAGTAGTTTTAGGCGGAGAAACGCGCACCCTTTCCGTTTATAACGCGTTAAAGGAAACGAGCGCGGAGCTTGTCTTAATCCACGACGGCGCGCGTCCGTTCGTATCTCGCGAAAGCATTGAAGCTTGCGTGCAAAGCGTGAAAGCGTTCGGGAGCGGCATTTGCGCAATCCCCTGCTCGGATACGATTGCCGTTTGCGACGGGGGCTATATAAAAAGCGTGCCCGACCGTGCCACTTTGCAACAAATCCAAACGCCGCAAGGGTTTTTTCGTGAAAATCTGCTCTACGCCTACGAGCGCGCGATCGAAAGCGGCGAAACGTTTACCGACGATTCTTCGGTGTTTGCTAGATATTGCGGCAAGCCCCGTCTTTGCGCAGGCGCGCGCGAGAATATAAAATTGACGTATGCGGAAGACTTTCGCCCCACCGCCCGTTGCGGTTTTGGCGTGGACACGCACGCGTTCGGAAAGGCGCAGGATTATATCGTGCTTGCAGGGGTGAAAATCCCGTCGGAGAGTGGCTTGATCGCCCATAGCGACGGCGACGTGCTCGTGCACGCGCTCATGGACGCTCTTCTTTCGGCGGCGGGCTTAAAAGACATAGGCTATTATTTCCCCGACACGGATACAAAATGGGAAAACGCAAGCTCAATGGGAATGCTTTCGCGCGTTATGGATATCATCAAAGAGAAAGGCTACCTTGTGCAAAACGTTTCGATTGCCGTGCAAGCGGAAAAGCCGCGCCTTGCAAAATATATCGACGAAATGAAAAACGCGCTTTCCTGCGCGCTTAAAATTGATCCCACCGCCGTTGGCATTTCGGCAGGCACGAACGAAGGCTTGGGTTATATCGGCGAAGGCAAAGGCATCACCGTAAATGCGTACGTATTGTTAAGATAAATTAGGAGAACGTTATGGAACTATACGCCACCGATTTACGTTTTATAGGCGACACAAAGCAGGACGCGCTTTACGACGTTTGCGTACACGGTAAGGTGTTCTTAAAAATCGGCGATGAAATTCTCTCCGACGGGCAAACCGAATGGTGCGTAAGTGCTTCTGCATATCATTTTTTACGTACCCTGTTTCAAGATCGCTTACTTGATACGGAAAATCAAATAATTCCTTGTTGCGGACATTTTTTAATGCCGTCGGAAGATAAAACGACCGTTACGATCATTGGCTGTCCGAACGGAATCGATTTTAGCGTTTCGCACGAAAATGAAAATATCATAATCCGCACGCGAGATAATAAGGCTTTTACCGTACGCTTTGAAGAATACGCCTACGCAGTTCTTACATACGCAAAGCAAATCGACGATTTTTATAAGCAAAATCCGCCGCGCCGCTTTCAAGATAAATTCGAAAAGGACGGATTTTGCGCGTTTTGCAACGAATGGTATGAGCTTATTCAAAAGGCGCATACAATCTTGAACGACGGTTCTAATATTGAAAAAATTATATTTGACGAGAAGATATATCCTAAAAATATAAAGAAACGTAGAACAAACGAAAACGAAACTCGGACAGATTCTTTTATTAATGTCTTAAAAGAGCTTGGTGCAGGTTTCATTTTGGCTCTCCTTGCCGTCGTTGCCTTTTTAGTGGGCGTTGGTTTATTGACTTTTCTGCCCAAGAACTGTACCGACGATCTTCCGGCTGAATTTATTTTATTTTTAGGTTGCCTTGCACTTTTTGCGACACTGTATATTATTTACGCAATCGTTCATTTGATTAAAAAACGAAAAGCCAAACATACTAAAACGGAACGTTCCAACGATACGGAAAATTCACCCCAAAAATAGGAGAATTTTATGCCAAAACAAACGAAAGCCCCGACGAGCCAGTTCGTCTGCTCCACTTGCGGGTACACCGCGCCGAAATGGTTGGGCAAATGCCCCGATTGCGGTAACTTTAACACGATGCAAGAAGAGATCGTGCGTGTGGTTGAATCTACGCCCACCGCGAGAGTCGGCGTTTCGCAAATGAAAACGCGCGCCCTGCCCCTTTCCAAGATCGGATATGAGAAATACGAACGCGTAAAAAGCGGCATTGGGGAATTTGACACGGTGCTTGGCGGCGGTATCGTGCGCGGCTCGCTCGTGCTCCTTGGCGGCGATCCCGGGATCGGGAAATCGACGCTTCTCACCCAAGTTTCCGCCCACCTTGCCAAAACGCATAAAGTGCTCTACGTTTCCGCGGAAGAAAGTTGTTCACAAGTGAAAATGCGTTGCGAGCGTTTGGGCTTGAATTCAGAAAATCTGCTTCTTCTTAACGAGACGTGCTTGGAAGATATTGAAACGGAGATTGACGGCTGCGAATTCGTCGTAATCGACTCGGTGCAAGCAATCTACACGGAAACGCTCTCGTCGGCGGCAGGAAGCGTGGGGCAGGTACGCGAATGCGCGGCAAAACTTATGCGCATTGCCAAATCGAAAAACATTACCTTTTTCATTATCGGGCACGTTACTAAGGAAGGCGCGCTCGCAGGTCCGAAAGTTTTGGAACACATTATGGACACCGTGCTCTATTTCGAAGGGCAACCTGAAGATAATTTCAAGCTCCTTCGCGCCGTAAAAAACCGTTTCGGCTCGGCGCAGGAAGTGGGCGTGTTCGAGATGACGGGCGAAGGCGTGAAAAGCGTTAGTGATTATTCGGCACTCTTTTTATCGGAAACGCGTGGGCTTGCGGCAGGCTCGGCGGTAACGCCGTCGGAGAGCGGAAACCGCTGCATGAGCGTGGAAATTCAAACGCTCATTTCGCGCACGGCGTACGGTATGCCGCGGCGTATGAGCCTTGGCGTCGATTATAACAAGCTCGTCGTTTTAATCGCCGTTTTGGAAAAGCGGTGCGGTATTCCCTTTTTCAACGCCGACGTGTATATCAACGCTATGGGCGGGATTAAACTTGGCGAGCCGTCCGTAGATTTAGCCATTTGCGCCGCGCTTGCGAGCGCGGCAACCGACGTGCCGATTGATAAATACACCGCTATTTTCGGCGAAGTGGGGCTAACGGGCGAAATACGCCCCGTAACCTATGCGGAAAAACGCGTCAACGAGTGTTTGAAAACGGGCTTTAAGCGGGTGATTTTACCTGCTAAAAATTTGAAAGCTTGCCAAAAATACGCCAATAAAATCGAGCTCGTGCCCGTGCAATACGTCGGACAAATGATCAAACAATTAAATTTGAAAACAGGGGAAAAAATGAATGAAAATTAAAACGAAGCGCGTTTCGGTGGATTACGCCCTGCAAACGACTCCGCCCGAAAAGGGCAAGCTGAAAAAGCCGAGCCTTTTGTGGAATACGCTTATTCGCATTTTATCCACGCCGACTATGTGGAAAACGAAATTCACTTGCACGAAAAAGCGTATGGAAAGCGCGAAAGGTCCGTGCCTGATTTTGATGAACCATTCCTGCTTTGTGGATATGAAAATACTTTCCAAAATTTTCTATCCCAAGCGTTATTTTATCGTCGGCACGACAGACTCGCTCGTGGGGAAGAAATGGCTTATGAAAAAGATTGGCATTCTGCCCACACAGAAATTTATCGCCGACGCCACGCTCCCCCGCGACGTTGCCCGCGCGATTCACGATTTGAAAACGAGCGTAGTCGTCTATCCCGAAGCGGGGTATTCGTTCGACGGCAGAACGACGGTGCTTCCCCAAAGCCTTGGCGCGCTCGTTAAAAAGTTGGACGTTCCACTCGTTACCGTAATTACGGACGGCGCTTTCTTACGCCAACCCCTTTATAACAATTTACATATCCGTAAAACGAAAATTTCAGCGGAAGTGGAATGTCTTTTAACGCCCGAAGAAGCGAAAGAAAAATCTGTGCAAGAAATCAACGAAATGATTGCGGAAAAATTTTCTTTCAATGCGTTCAAGGCGCAAGCGGAACGCAAAATCGCCATCACCGAACCCACTCGCGCGGAAGGCTTGCACCGCATCTTATACCGTTGCCCCGCGTGCGGGAAAGAAGGCGAAATGGTAGGCGAAAACGATACGCTTTCCTGCAAAGCCTGCGGAAAAACTTATGAAATGAACGAATACGGCGAGCTTCACGCCACAAAAGGCGAAACGGAATTTTCCAGCATTCCCGATTGGTTTGATTACGAGCGCGAATGCGTGCGCCGCGAAATCGAAGCAGGCGAATACAAACTCGATTTGCCCGTGGAAATTGCCGTACTTTCCGATTGTAAAGCGCTCTATCAAATCGGTGCAGGTCGACTCTTGCACGATAAAAACGGGTTCGTACTCACGGCGCAAGACGGCAGGGTTTTGTTTACGCAATCCCCCTTGTCTTCGTATAGCTTAAACGCCGATTTTAACTGGTACGAGATCGGCGACGTGATCGGGATCGGCGATAAAAAGCGGTTATTCTATTGCTTTCCCCAAACGCAAAAGGACGTTGTAACGAAAGCGCGGTTTGCCACCGAAGAGCTTTATAAAATATGCAAAGCGGAACTGAAAACTAAATAAAAGATCTATTTTAGTATAAACATAAGAAAGTCAATCTCGCGAGATTGACTTTCTTATGTTGTTTAGCTTAAATTTTGACCAAGATAAACGAAAAACATTATCGTTGCAATTACAAGTGAAGCTATCGAAAAGCCTTTCCCTTTTCCATTTCGCTTATTGGCTCTTGACAAACCAATTCCACCAAATATCCAACCTAAAATGGGTATAAAAAAGGAACATACAAAACCTGCGACGGCAATTCCGTTCTTCTCTACTATCGGTTGCTTATCTCCCAAACGGAAATTTTCCGTAGCAACGCCACAATGGGGACAAACCACCGCTTCTTCACTAATTTCCTGTCCGCAATTTTTACAAAACATTTTTTTGTACCTCCAATATAAAATTTTCATTTGCGTAATACTATTATAAGGCACATTGTGCCTTTTGTCAAGTAAAAAATTGTACATTGTGCTATTATTTTTATATGATAACTATTACGGAAATTCAAAAACGCTTACGTGAAGCCATTCAATACGGAAATATAACGCAAAAAGAATTAGCTAAAAAGCTGGGAATCAATCCATCCACGGTGAGCAAGTATATGAGATTAGACAAGTATCCGTCATTGGACACTTTTGCAAATATCTGTGAAATACTTGATGTTTCCGCAGACGATATTTTAGGCCTAAAATAGCCTTTCAACGCAACCCTGCCCTGCTCGTTTCCGAGCAGGGCAGGTATTTTTCTATTCGTTTTATAACAACGTTGCAATCACTTCTTCTCGCGTTTTCGGAGAAAGATACACGGGCGGAACGTCGAACAACGTTTTCGCGCCGTAAACGTTTTCCTTTTGCAAGCGATAACACGCTCTTGCGCAAGCCACGAGCACGGAAGCGGTGAATTCAGCGTTGGAATCGAGCTTTAAGGAATATTCAATGACGTGCTTATTCCCGCCACCCGTTTCGCCGCTTCGAATCACCACGCCGCCGTGGGGAAGCCCTGCGTGCTTTTCATTCAGCTCTTCCCCCGAGATGAAATGCACGATTGTGTCGTAATCGGCGAAATAATTGGGCATGGTTTTAATCTCGTTTTCAATCCGCTCTTTATCCGCGCCCGCTTTTGCAACGACAAAACATTCTCTCAAATGCTTTTCACGCGTGGAAAGACAGGGATTTTCGCCTGCTCTCACCCTTTTTATCGCACCCTCTTGGGGAATCGTATATTGCTTGGCATCCGCAACGCCTTCAATTCTGCGTATAGCGTCCGAATGTCCTTGGCTTACGCCCTTGCCCCAAAACGTGTAATCGTTGCCCTTTGGCAACACCGCACCGCCATACAGCCGTGCAAGCGAGAACATGCCAGGATCCCAACCCGCGGAAATGATCGCCGTTTTTTTTGCCGCGCTTGCCGCTTCGTCCACCGCTTTCAAATGCTCGGGGATCTTCGCGTGCGTGTCGAAACTATCCACCACGTTGAAGAGCTTTGCCATTTGCGGGGTTTGCACAGGCAAGTCGGTCGAACTGCCACCGCAAAGAATCAACACGTCGATTTCGTTTTGTTTGCCTGCAAGCTCACTCGCCGCATACACGGGTATACCCGTCAACGTTTTCACTGTTCCGGGATTGCGGCGGGTAAACACCCCCACCGCCGTCATATCGGGGTTTTGTTTTAACGCAAGCTCCACGCCTCTGCCAAGATTTCCGTAGCCGTAAATACCGATACGAATACTCATTGTTTTATACCTCTCGATTTTATTATAGCACAGGCTTTTGAAATTATCAAGCGTGCGCGAGCAGAAAATACCGTAAAATTTTTTTATGTCGGCTATAAAAAAGGCGCATACAATAAAACTTTTTAATTGCGTGCCACTATTTCAAAATTTTTTTAATCACCCAAAACTGTATGCGCTTGGGCAAAGCGTTTAATAACAGCAACAATTTATTCCTGTTTATGCTATAAGCAAATTTAGGCTTTTTCTTTTGTGATATTTTCCAAATTTTTAAAGCAATCTTTTCAGGCGAAACGCTTTTCGCTTCCACGCCGTTTACGATCTTTCGAAAGCGCGCAGCGTTACAATGATACCGTTCCGTCTTTTCGCAAAACTGATCGAGCGCGTCCGTCGAAACGCCGAGCATACCCGTCGAAACTGCGCCCGCGCGAAGCACGGAAACGGAAATCCATAAAAGCTGCAATTCCATTCTGAGCGAATACGCGTATTTATCGAGCGCGCTCTTGGTGATGGCGTAAATGCCTGTAAAAGGCAAGGGGGCAAGGGGCGCAAGCTCGCTCGTCGTCATCACGATTCTGCTCCCTTTCTTTAACAACGGCATAAACGTTTTGTTGATATAAAACGCGCCGCAAAAATTGATTTTTACAATGCGTTCGAAATCTTCGTCCCGTATTTCAATTAAGGAATCGAGCATATACACGCCCGCAAAATGCACGATTGCAAACAACTCGTCCGCCACCGCTTTCACTTGCGCATACGCGCTTTTTACACTCTCTAAGTCGGTTACGTCCATTTGAATGGGAATCACGTTTTCTTCGGGGTTTTTCACCTTTTTATCTAATGCAAACACGGTAAATCCCCTTTTCGAGAACGCTTGCACCGTTTGATAGCCCATACCGCCGTACGCGCCCGTGATTAAGACGTATTTCATTTCCATTCAACCCGTTTAGCCTGACGAGAATCGAACCCGACAAGGTTTTAACGGCAAAAAAATGCCTATACTTCGTCTATTTCACTTATCATACGGTCGGTATGATTGCACTCAATTTCCTTGTCTATTCTATTTTTTTGCTCGTAAAAACTGCTTCGCACCTGAAAAGACGTATTTTTTTAGCGGTTTTTTGCCAAAATTGTGCGCAGACGTATCGACATACTTCAAGCGCAAGCGTGGCGAAAAGAGCAAAAAAGACACTTTTCAGGCTGATCGAGGTTCAATTCTCGTCAGGTTACTCTTTTTCTTTATATTATACGACTGCCAGGCAAGAATGTCAAGTAAATGACGCCACACGCTTGACAAACGGAAAAATTTGGTATATACTATAATCAATCGCGGTAGGACAAACCGACCGCCTAAAAAACAAAATATTTGATAAAGGACGGTTTTATTATGATTTCATTGAAAGACAAAGTGGTTATCATCACAGGCGGCGGACGTGGTATCGGGTTCGGACTTTCCACCGCGTTTGCAAAAGCGGGCGCAAAGCTCGTGATCACGGGTAGAACGGAAGCAACGCTCCTTTCTGCAAAAGAGAAGCTTGAAACGGCTTATGCTTGCGAAGTGCTTACCGTTACGGCAGACGGCGCGGACGAAGCGGCAATCCAAAACGTAATCGATAAAACGGTGGAAAAATTCGGACGTATCGACGCGGTGATTAACAACGCGCAAGCTTCCGCTTCGGGTAAGATGCTTATCCAACACACCAAAGAAGATCTCGATCTTGCTATCTATTCGGGCATTTACGCGACTTTCTTCTATATGCAAAAAGCGTATCCCCATTTGAAAGCAAGCAAAGGCTGCGTTATCAACTTCGCTTCGGGCGCGGGCTTGTTTGGACGTATTGCGCAATCTTCGTATGCGGCGGCAAAAGAAGGCATTCGCGGACTTTCCCGTGTGGCGGCAACTGAATGGGCACCCGACGGCGTGCGCGTCAACGTAATCTGCCCCCTTGCTATGACCGAAGGTTTGCAAAAATTCAAGGAAGAATATCCCGAACGCTACGAACAAACGATTAAGGGCGTGCCCATGGGCAGATTTGCCGATCCCGAAAAGGACGTCGGCGGCTTGTGCGTGTTCCTTTGCTCGGACGAAGCTTCTTATATCACGGGCGAAACGATTACGCTCCAAGGCGGCAGCGGACTTAGACCGTAAAAAACTTAATCAATCCATAAGATACGCCCCAAAAGTTTAGCTAAACTTTTGGGGCGTAATTGATTCTATATTTTTAACCTTTTTGAATTTGGATATATAAAAAGATTGCCAAAAATATCGCCATGCCTACCGCCGTTAAAATGAGCTTGATTTTACCCAATTTTTTCTCGTCCATAGGCACGTACATTTTAAAGCCGCACGTGGGACAAACTCCGTTTTGCATAACCGTTCGACACCTACGGCAATGGTACGTGGATTCTTGGGGCTTAGTTTGCGATTTTTGCACGGGCGCAGACTCTTCCACTTCCTTTTCTCCGTTTGTCATATTGTCCGCGCGTTCCGCTTCTTCGAGCGCCGCTTTCATTTCCGCTAAAATGCGCGTCTCTTCCGCCTTTTTCTCTTTTTTCGTTTGTTTGTTCATAAAATCTCCTTATAAAAGCGTTTCGAACACGCGAAGCACCGAATCGGTCAATCGACCGAGCATACTGCGTTTTGTGTTTTCGAGCGTACATTCGTGCGAGAGCGCAAACGTTTCTTCATAGTCTCGCTTCAAATCGGCAACCGCATCACACCCAGAAAAATATACCGCGTTTTCAAAATGGTGATACAAGCTCCGATAATCGAGATTGATCGTGCCCACCACCGCACATTCGTCGTCGCAAAGCATACTCTTCGCGTGGATAAACCCGGGCGTATATTCGTAAATGCGCACCCCCGCTTTCATAAGCAAGGCATAGTTCGCGCGCGTTAAACGGTAAACCATTGCTTTATCGGGAATCCCCGGCGTTACGATTCGTACGTCCACCCCACGCATTGCCGCTTGACAAAGGGAGACGCGGAGCATATCGTCTAAAATTAAATAAGGCGTGAATATCCACACGTATTTAGTGGCGCGATTGATAATATCAACGTATACCGCTTCGCCGGTACTCAACCGATCGAGCGGGGAATCGTCGTAGGGCTGTACGCAAAAATCAGCTTTCTCCACCCGTTTATTTGTCGGCGGCAACAGATACTCCCCAACGTCTTCTTTGTCTTTTCTAAACGCATTCCAAAGATAAAAGAACATCTGCGTAAACGAACGCACGCTATCGCCCGTAATTTTTAAACCCGTGTCCTTCCAATACCCAAAGCGTTCCTTTTCCGCGATATATTCGTCTGCAAGATTGATTCCGCCCGTGAACGCCACCTTGCCGTCAATCACGAGCATTTTTCTATGGTCGCGATGGTTCATACGCACCGCAAACAGGGGCACGACGGTGTTAAACGTCATACATTTGATATTCTCGTGCAGACTTTCCATATATTTTTCATAATGCGGTGGCAACGTCATCATACACCCGAAATCGTCGTAGATGATGCGTATTTGCACCCCTTGTATCGCCTTGGCAAGGAGCGCTTTTTTTATCGCGCTCCACATAACGCCGTGAGCTATGATGAAATATTCCACGAGAATGAATTTTTCCGCCTTTTCAATCTCTTCAAGCATGTCGGGAAACATCTTTTCGCCGCTTGGATAATATTCCACCGTTCCGCCATAAAAAGCAGGATAATTTCCCAGCACCGTTAAATACCGCGAAATCGCTTCCCCTCGCGTTTTCGGCTCGGGAATCTCAGTTTTTCCATACGTTTCTTCCACCGTTTTCGCAATCTCCGCTTTTGCCGCGTGTATCTTTTTATTCATCTTGCGTGTCGGTCTACCCTTGCCGTTCATCAAGTACATGGGTACGCCGAATACGGGCACGATTAAGATGAGTATCACCCAATTCAGTCTTGAAGACGGGCGATCGTGGTGATTGATAATCGAAAGCACAATCACAAGCTCCAAAATAAAAAGAGTGATTTGAAGCGCGAGCGCCGCCTGCGAATGATATACGAGCAAATAAAACAACACCCCAAACGCGACGAGTTGTAAAAGTACCATACAAAGGAACGTGAAAAAACGGTTATAAAGGAACGCTTTATAACTTCTATCGTTCGCGACTGTCCGCTCTATCCACCTTTTCTTTCTTGCACTTAACTTTTTCATTATATATATTATAGGCGTTTTTTCCTTTTTTGTCAACTCGCAAACGCTTTTTCTCTCCCCTTTTCACACTAAAATCACATTTGTAAAAAATTTTTTATTTTTTTTCTTCAAAACCGTTGACAAATATATTTTTTTATAGTATACTATAATCACTTAATAAAACTAAATCCTATTAAGAAAAATAAAAACGAGGTAAAAAGGTTATGAAAAAATTTGAATGCAAAGTATGTCATTACGTAGCGGAAGGCGCTGCTCCGGAAGTTTGTCCCGTTTGCAAGCAATCGGGGAAATTTGAAGAAATCAATCCCTTGAAAGGCACGAAGACGGAAGCGAATTTGCAGGCGGCGTTCGCAGGCGAATCGCAAGCAAGAAACAAATACACCTATTTTGCGAGCAAGGCAAGAAAGGAAGGGTTCGTACAAATTGCGGCGATCTTTGAAGAAACGGCGAAGAACGAACAAGAACACGCTAAAATTTGGTTCAAGCTTTTGAACGGCGGCGAAATTTCTTCCACCGCGGAAAATCTTCTTGCGGCGGCGGAAGGCGAAAACTACGAATGGACGGATATGTACTATGAATTTGCGAAAGTAGCGCGCGAAGAAGGCTTTGAAGAAATCGCGAAGCTTTTCGACGGCGTTGCGGCAATCGAAAAGGAACACGAAGACAGATATAGAAAGCTTCTTGCAAACGTGAAAGGCGATCTCGTATTCTCCAAGGAAGGCGACGCCGTTTGGCAATGCTCTAACTGCGGTCATATCGTAGTTGGTAAGAAAGCGCCCGAAGTTTGTCCCATCTGTGCGCACCCGCAAGCTTATTTCCAAGTTCGCGCGGAAAATTATTAATTTGACAATTCCACAATTAAATTTCTCACAAAATAAAAATCCCCAAGCGGAGCGCCCCTCCGCTTGGGGATTTGCATTTGGCTTATAAATTGTTTTTTACAAAATTTTCGAGCACCGCCGCGGGGACGAATCCGAGATTGCTTGCCGCGGCCTTGCCGCCTTTGAACGCGATAATGTTCGGAATCGACGTGATGCCGTATTGAATCGCCGCGCTTTCGCTCTCTTCTTCGTCTATATCGATTTTTACAAACGTCGCTTGATCTTCATATTTATCCGAGATTTCTTCGAACACGGGTGCTAACATTCTACAAGGTCCGCACCAATTTGCCCAAAAATCGCAAAACACCGTTTTATCCGAGCTTGCAATCAGTTCTTCCAATTCTTTGCCGTTTACGTATTTCACCATAACAGTCCCCTCCTTTCCTTATTTTCGTTATTTTTCTTGAAAATATGCAACTGCCTTGTCAAAACTTACTTTTTCACTTTCACCATTTGCCATATTCTTCACATTCATTGCGTTTTCGGCAAGTTCGTTTCCACCGATTACCGCTACGTATTTCGCGCCAAGTTTGTCCGCGTATTTAAACTGCGCTTTCACTGAACGTTCCATATGATCGATTTCTGCAAATATGCCTGCCCTGCGAAGCGAAGCCGCAATTTCGAACGCCTTTTTACGGCAATCGCTGTCCATACCCGCCAAATATACCGTCGGTTTTTCCGGTTCGGGAATGACTACGCCCGTTTGTTCCATAACGATAAGCAACCGTTCCATACCTGCCGCAAACCCGACTGCGGGAACGGAAGCCCCGCCAAGCTCTTCAATCAAGCCGTCGTATCTGCCGCCCGCGCACACCGTGCCCTGCGCTCCAATCGCCGTTGAAACGAATTCGAACACCGTGCGCGTGTAATAATCGAGTCCGCGAACGATTCTGTTATCGATTTCGTATTCCACACCCGCGAGCGTTAAACACGATTTCACTTCTTCAAAGTGTGCCTTGCAATCTTCGCAAAGATAATCGAGCATACTCGGTGCTGCGGCGTTCATTTTTTTACAATTTTCTTCCTTGCAATCGAGAAGCCGAAGCGGGTTCTTTTCGTATCGGGTTTTGCAATCGTAGCAAAGGCTTTCTAAATGGGGCGCGAAAAAGGCTTTGAGCGCCTTGTTATATTCTGCGCGGCAAGCTTTACAACCAATCGAGTTGATATAAAGCTTTACCTGCAAACCAAGTTTTTTCAAAAGCGCGTCCGCCGCCGTGATTGCTTCCGCGTCCGTATGCGCGCATTTTGCGCCGAAAATTTCCACGCCGAATTGATGAAATTCACGAAGCCGACCTGCTTGGGGACGTTCGTAGCGGAATGCGGGCGTGATATAAAAGAGTTTTGCAGGCAACACGCCGCTTGCCATACCGTTTTCGATAAACGAACGCGCCGCGCCCGCCGTACCTTCTGGCTTCAACGTAATCGAGCGGTCGCCCTTGTCCTTGAACGTGTACATCTCCTTGGTAACGACGTCCGTCGTGTCGCCTACGCCGCGTTGGAAAAGCTCGGTGTGTTCGAACGTGGGCGTGCGAATCTCTTTGAGATTGAAAAGCTTCGCCACGTCGCGCGCCACGCCTTCTACGTATTGCCATTTATAAGCGTCTTGGGGCAGAACGTCTTTCGTGCCCTTGGGTATATTGATCATATTTCTTTTTCCTTTTTTAAATTTACAAAACGTATTTTTTGAGATTCCGATCACCTGTGAGCTTTTGTAAATGCTCGTCCACGTAATGCGCGTCAATATTCAGCGTAAACGTGGGATAATCGCCGCCCGCGTTAAAGGAAATGTCTTCTAAAAGATATTCCATAACCGTATGCAATCTTCTCGCGCCAATGTCTTCGCTCGTGGCGTTCAGCTCTACCGAGATTTCCGCGATTCTCTCAATCGCGCCTTTGTCGAATTGAAGATCGATATTGTCCACGCTCAAAAGTTTGCCGTATTGGAAAGTGAGCGAGTTTTCCGTTTCCGTTAAAATACGCACGAAATCTTCTTTTGTCAAACTGCTCAGTTCCACCGAAACGGGGAATCTGCCTTGCAGCTCGGGAATTAAATCTTCAATAGACGAAACGTGGAATGCACCCGCCGCAATAAAGAGAATGAAATCCGTTTTAATCGGTCCGTATTTGGTAACGACGGTAGAACCTTCCACAATGGGGAGAATGTCCCGTTGTACGCCTTCGCGCGATACGTCCGCGCCTTGATGATTGCCCTTGCCTGCAATCTTGTCAATCTCGTCGATAAACACAATTCCGTCGTTTTCCGCGCGGTATAAAGCTTCTGCTTTAATCGCGTCTTCGTCCAAAAGCTTGCCCGCTTCTTCTTCCAAAACGATTTGGAATGCTTCTTTCACGGCAAAACGGCGTTTTTTCTTCTTGCCTTGGAACATATCCCCGAAGATACTCCCAATCGAAATCGCCGCGCCACCGGGGACTAATTCCATAGGTTGGGGCACGTCCGCAACTTCCATTTCGATTGTGAAATTGTCGTAATCGCCTTTGCGGAGTCCGCTTAAAAGATTCCCTTCAAACACTTCTTTCGCCGTGTCGCCCTTTTCGTCCTTTTTCGCTTCCGCAAGCGCGCGAACGATACGCTTTTCCGCTGCCACCGTCGCCTTTGCTTTCACTTCTTCTTCTTTTTCCGCTTTGACAAGCCGATACGCACATTCCGCAAGGTCGCGGATCATACCTTCCACGTCTTTGCCTACGTACCCCACTTCCGTATATTTCGTCGCTTCGACCTTGACGAACGGGGCTTTGACAAGCTTGGCAAGACGGCGTGCAATCTCCGTTTTCCCAACGCCCGTAGGGCCTTTCATAATAATGTTTTTCGGCGTAATCTCTTCCCGAATTTCCACGGGAAGTTGTGCTCTTCTATAACGGTTGCGAAGCGCGATTGCCACTGCTTTTTTCGCGTCGTTTTGCCCGATAATATATTTGTCTAATCTATTTACAATCTGTTTAGGCGATAAATCCATTTTTACGCCTCCTTTTTTGCCGCTTTTTTCTTGGGTGCTTTCTTTTCTTCACTTCCCACCGTTTCCAAACGAATGTTGTCGTTGGTAAACACGCAAATTTCCGAAGCGATTTTCAGAGCTTTTTGCGCGATCGTGGGCGCATCGAAATCCGTTTCCTGATAGAGCGCGCGAGCCGCGGCGAGCGCGTAATTTCCACCGCTACCGATTGCGCAAACGCCTTCGTCCGGTTCTATCACTTCGCCCGTGCCCGATAAAATGAGCAACGTGTTCTCGTCTGCCGTGATCATCATAGCATCCAACTTACGACCAATCTTGTCGCTTCTCCAAAGCTCGGCAAGCTCCACTGCCGAGCGCATCAAATTCCCCGAAAATTTATTCAGCATTCCTTCGAATCTTTCGGTGAGCGCGAATGCGTCGGTAACCGAACCCGCAAAGCCCAAAATAACCTTTCCACCAAAAATACGGCGCACTTTTACCGCCGTGTTTTTAAAGATAACCGATTCGCCCATCGTCACTTGTCCGTCGCCGGCAATCGCCGTAACGCCGTTCTTTTTCACTGCGCAAATGGTCGTTCCTCTAAATTCCATATCCTTGTTCTCCAATCGTTTTTATTGTAGCCAGCGCACGCTCTGCAAGCGCTTTATATCTTTCTTTTTTGTCTTTGATTCTAACGGGCAAGGGCGAAAGTATGCCAAAATTCGCGTTCATAGGTTGAAAATCCTTACACGGCGAAGAGATATGCGTTTGCAACGCGCCGCACACCGTTTCGTTTGGAAACGTTTTCCTATCCTTTCCCAAAAGCTCGCTTTCGATTGCAATCGCCGCCAAAAGTCCGCTCGCCGCGCTTTCTACGTACCCTTCCACACCCGTAATCTGGCCTGCAAAAAAGAGATTACGGTTATTTGTAACCGAAAAATCACGGTTTAAAACGGTCGGGGAATTTAAATACGTGTTTCTATGCATCACGCCGTAGCGTAAAAATTCGGCGTTTTTCAAAGCGGGAATCATAGAAAACACCCTTTTTTGTTCGGGAAATTTTAAATTCGTTTGAAAGCCCACGAGATTATACGCCGTGCCCGCTTCGTTTTCTTTGCGAAGCTGCAACACCGCATACGGGCGTTTTCCGTCTTCACCGAAAAGCCCCACGGGTTTGAGCGTACCAAATCGCAACGTATCTTTACCCCTTGAAGCCATCACTTCAATCGGCATACACCCCTCGAAAATTTCACCCTTTTCAAATTCGTGCAAGTGCGCGCGCTCGGCAGAAAGCAGCTCGTCCACGAATGCATAATATTCTTCTTTCGTCAAAGGACAGTTGATATAATCGCCCGTGCCCTTGCCATAGCGATCGCCCGTGAACGCGTTTGAAATATCAACACTCTCCGCAGACACAATCGGCGCGGACGCGTCGAAAAAGTGTAACTGCCCGCCGAATTTATTTTGAATATCTTCCGCGAGCGCGTCGCTCGTTAAAGGACCTGTTGCAATAATCGCATACCTGTCCCCGCCGTTTTCTATCTCAGGCAACTTTTCAAGCTCGCCTGTTTCCAGAGTTAAATTGGGGCATTTTTTTAATTTTTCCGTGATATACGCCGAAAAACGCTCGCGATCGACGGCAAGCGCCGCGCCCGCGGGCACTTTCGTTTGATCTGCCGCTTCGATAATCATAGAGCCTAAAAGGCGCATTTCTTCTTTTAAAAGTCCGCAGGCGTTCGCGTATATATCGTTACTTTTCAAAGAGTTGGAGCAAACAAGCTCGCCGTATTTTTCGCTCTCGTGCGCGGGCGTGAATTTTTTCGGTTTCATTTCCAAGAGCGTCGTTTTCACGCCGCGGCTTGCCAGATAATACGCCGCTTCACTTCCCGCCAAGCCGCCGCCGACGACGAGCACCTTAGAATTAAAATTCATCTTCGAGTCCCTCGAAGACATATCCGCCGCTTACGGGCGGTTCGTCCATCAAAGGCGGTGCTTCAAAATCTTCTTCAAGCGGAATTGTCCGAGCTGATTTTTGTGTTTTTTCCGTTTTCTCCGTTTTCACACGATAGGAGCAATCCTTATTGCTACATTTCACGTTTCCGCGCGCGGTCTTGACGATTGCCTGACCGCAATCGGGGCATTTATCGCCCGTTGGGATATCCCAACTCATAAATTTACAATCGGGATACCCCGAACAACTGTAATAGACTTTGCCTTTCTTAGATTTGCGCACCGTCATTGCCGCGCCGCATTCGGGGCATTTGCCCGCAAGTTTGGGTTCTTCGTCCGAGGGCATAGAAAGCGTAGTTTTACAATCGGGATAGCTCGGGCACGCCAAGAATTTTCCAAATTTACCGCTTTTAACGACCATATTTTCGCCGCATTTGGGGCAACGCACCGCGGAAATTTCTTCCTTACTTTCGCTGATGATATTGCGGCATTCGGGATAGTTCGAACAAGCGAGATATTTTCCGAACTTGCCCGTTCTTCTAAGCATAAAATGTCCGCACTTTTCACACGTAATGTCCGTTGTTTGATCGCCGTAAGAAGAAGCTTTACGCAAGTTCTTTTCAAAGTCGGGATAGAAATCCCCGATTACGCTTCTCCAATCCACGCCGCCGTCTTCAATGCCGTCGAGCTTGTTTTCCATACCCGCCGTAAAGCCTACGTCCATAACGTCTTCAAAGCACCCTACGAGCATATCCACTACGTCGTACGCAATCGGCGTAGGAATCATATATTTCCCGTCCTTTTTTACGTATTTTTGCATAAGTTTGGAAATGATTGTAGCATACGTAGACGGTCTGCCGATCCCCTTTTCTTCCATTGCTTTGACAATGGAAGCGTCGGTGTAGCGGAGCGGGGGTTTGGTGAATTTTTGTTCCTTTTGCATAGAAACGAGATCGAGAACGTCCCCTTCCTTTAAATCGGGCAAAAGTTTGGAAGAATCAATCGAATCTTCGTCGTCTTTCTTTGCCGTATAATCTTGATATACCGCCGTAAAGCCCGCAAATTTGAGCACCTTTCCGCTTGCCTTGAAGATATATCCACTATTGTCAATCTCCATTTGCGCACTGTTATACTGCGCTTCCGACATCTGCGAAGCCAAGAAACGTTCGTAAACAAGCTTATAGAGCGCGAAATGCTTTTTATCGAGCAACGCTTTTGCCTTTTCGGGCGTCATATTCAAATCGTTAGGACGAATGGCTTCGTGCGCGTCCTGCGCGCCCTTTTTCGAAGCGTAAAAGTTGGGTTTTTCAGGCGCGTAAGCGTCGCCGTAAACCGCGCGAATACGCTCAATTGCCTTTGCCTGCGCTTCCTTGGAAACGCGGGTGGAGTCCGTTCTCATATACGTGATAAACGCGATATGGTCGCCGTTTTCCGTTGCGATACCTTCGTATAAATGTTGCGCAAGCATCATGGTTTCGGGTGCGGTAAATCCAAGCTTCGTAGAAGCGTCCTGTTGGAGCGAACTTGTGGTGAACGGCGCGGGCGCGTGCGATTTTACGATTGTCTTTTTCACTTTGGAAACGACGAATTTTCCCGCTTCGATTGCCGCGAGTACCGCCGCCGTTTCTTCCGCGGAAGCGGGCTTATATTTCTTCGTCCCTTTCTTTTCCAAAAGTGCCTTGAACGCGCTATACGCCTTAAGCTCGTCGCGAAGCTCCGCCGTTAAATTCCAATATTCCTGCGGTTTGAACGCCGCAATTTCCCGTTCTCTTTCCACCACGAGCCGAAGCGCAACCGACTGCACTCTTCCGCCCGAAAGCGTGCGTTTACCGTTGCCGTTTTTATCTTCAATCTTGTGGTTTAAAAGTGTCGAAAGTTTATAGCCCACGAGCCTATCCAACACCCGTCGCGCTTGTTGCGCGTCCACGAGATTGTAATTGATTTGGCGGGGAGTTTTGAGCGCGGCTTGAATCGCGCGCTCGGAAACTTCGTTAAATTCAATGCGGTTTTCCGCATCTTCATTAAGCCCCAGCACCGTTTGCAAATGCCAAGCAATCGCTTCCCCTTCTCTATCAGGGTCGGTTGCAAGATATACGCGATCTGCTTTCTTCGTTGCGTCCGTCAAACGCCGAATCACGTCTTCTTTCCCTTCAGAATTGACGTATTTGGGTTCAAAATTGTTTTTGAGATCCACGCCGAGCGTATGCACGGGCAAATCGCGAATATGTCCCGCCGAAGCGTCCACCCGATACTTGCCTTTGAGATACTTGGAAATTGTTTTCGCCTTAGAAGGCGACTCTACGATAATAAGATCCATTTTACATTCCTTATGAGAAAAATGATAAAAAATTTACGTAATTGAAAAACGGTTGCCGCCGAGTTCGACGACGAGTCCTTTGACTTGCAACGCGGCAAGCACCCCGCGAACTTTGAACGCAGGCACGCCCGACTTTGCCGAAAGTTCCATGATATGCCCTTCGCCAAGCTCTTTTAGTGCCCCTAACATTTGCTCTTCCGTGTCCGTGAGCAGAATCACGGTTTTATGCTCCGTATATTCTACGCCCAAACGCTCGAAAACGTCCGCCGCGCATTCCGTTAAATATCCACCGCGTTTTATGAGTGCGTTACACCCCGCTCCAACAGGCGAATTTGGCGCATACGGAAGCGCAAACACGGGCTTTTTAAATTCCTGCGCATACTTCGCCGTCAAAAGCGCGCCGCTCTTTTCTCCCGCGCCTAAAACGAGCGTACCTTCGCCGAGTGCGGCAATCAGTTTATTCCGATAGGAATAGGAAAAATTTCGAACGGGCGTATCGTAGGGGTGGGGAGATAGAATAAGCCCCTTATTCATCACCTTTTCCAAAAGGGAAAGATTGCTCTGCGGAAGCGAAGAAAACCCGCCTGCGAGTACGCAAATCACGTTCCCGGATACAAGCGCGCCTGAAATTGCCGCGCTATCCCCGCCGTCCGCCGCGCCCGAAACAATCGTAAACGTGCCCGAAAGTTCTTTTGCGATTGCTTCGCCTAAAACAAGCGTATTTTTGGGAGTTCTTCGCGAACCAACGACGGTAAGTTTGCGGGTTTTTAGAAGTTCTATATTCCCCGCCGCGAATAACGTTTGCGGTTTATCCGAAAGCTCCTTCCATTCGGCGGGATAATAGGTGGAATTTTGTTCGATTGCCCGAATTTCCATAATCTATTCCTTTATTCTTCCGCACTGTACGCACGGTACGAGATTGCTTCGTATAAATGCTCGGGCGTGATATTTTCCGAAAGGTCGAGATCTGCAATCGTCCGCGCTACTTTCAAAATTCTAGAACGCGCTCTTGCGGATAAACGAAACCGTTCGAACGCAGTGCGGAGCACTTCTTCTCCCTCGGGCGAAAGTCGGCAATATTCCCGCGTTTCCTTTTCCCCCATTTCCGCGTTCGTCTTTACGTTGCTATGCTCAAACCGCGCTCTTTGTATCTTTCTCGCCCCGTCCGCGCGCGCTTTCACCGCCGCGCTCGTTTCCGCCTTTTCTTCCGACACCAAATCGTCGTAATCCACCCCGTCCACTTCCACTTGAATGTCGATTCTGTCCAAAAGTGGGCCTGAAATGCGGGCGCGGTATTTACGCACGTCGTTTGGCGTGCAGGTACATTCGCGCTTGACGCTTCCGTGATTGCCGCAAGGACAGGGATTCATACTCGCGCAAAGAGTGAACGAAGCGGGATAAGTCGCCGTGCCGCCTGCGCGGGAAATGGTAATCACGCCGTCTTCGAGCGGTTGGCGCATGGCTTCAAGCGAAGAACGCTTGTATTCGGGAAGTTCGTCTAAAAACAACACGCCGCCGTGGGCAAGCGAGATTTCCCCGGGGTGTACCGTTTTATTCCCGCCGCCGCAAAGGGCAACCGTCGTCGCCGTATGGTGGGGGCTTCTAAACGGACGTTCGGTTACAATCCCTTCTTCGCCGAGTGTACCCGCCACCGAATGTATTTTCGTAATCTCTAACGCTTCTTCGAAGCTCATATCAGGCAAAATCGTCGGAATCGCTCTTGCAAGCATAGTTTTACCGCTTCCGGGCGGCCCGACGAATAAAATGTTATGTCCGCCCGCCACCGCCACTTCCAAGGCGCGTTTTGCCATCGGTTGACCTTTAATCAAAGAAAGATCGTGGGGCGAACTTTCTAATTTTACGCCCGCTTCATACGCTTGCGCTACCACAGGCTCTAAGGGAACGAACCCCGATAGATGCTCCACCACTTCTTTGAGCGTTTTTGCGGCAACCACTTCCACGCCGTGGATATAACTCGCTTCCTTGCGGTTTTCGTAGGGCACGACAAATTTCGTAAACCCTTTATCCCGCGCGGAGATGAGCGCGGGCAATACGCCCGTAACGGGGCGCAAATCACCATTTAAGGCAAGCTCACCTAAAAACACGATCCCGTCTGTATTCGCTTGCAACGCGCCGCTTGCAAGTAGCAAACAAACCGCCACGGGCAAATCGAAAGAAGTGCCTTCCTTTTTTACGTACGCAGGCGCGAGATTGACGGTAATTTTATGCGCGGGAAATTCGAGCGCACTGTTTTTCACCGCGCTTCTCACCCGCTCTTTTGATTCTTTCACCGCCGCGTCGGGCAGCCCTACGATCTCGTATGCGGGCAAGCCCCGCGATACGTCCGCTTCCACCGTTACGGCAACCCCGTCTAACCCTGAAAGCGCGTAGCTTTGTACTCTTGCAAGCATGACTTTTTACTTCCTTATATATTACCACATTCTATTTTACCCTAAACGGAAGAAAAAGTAAACAGATTTACGGGTATTTTTTCAAATAAAAAAAAGTTCGCCGTTGACTTTGGGCGAACTTTTCTTTTCGGCTGAAACCGAGTTTTTAAATTTTTTCCTTAACTTTCGCTGCCTTACCCGTCAACTTGCGCAGATAATACAACTTCGCTCTTCTAACCTTACCGCGTCTTACGACCGTGATGGACGCAATTTTCGGGGAATGAAGAGGATAGGTTTTTTCTACGCCTACGCCGTAGGAAATGTGGCGAACGGTGAACGTTTCCGAAATGCCGCCGTTTTTCTTCGCGATTACGACGCCTTCGAAATTCTGCACTCTTTCCTTGCCGCCTTCGATAATCTTATAGCCGACCTTTACCGTGTCGCCTACTTCGAAAGAAGGAACTTCCGCTTTCAAGTTTTCCGCGTTGATGGCTTCAATCAATCCTTTCATTTTCAGACTTTACCTCCGTTATTTACGAAACGTTCTTAACCCGCTGCTTTGCTTCTCGCAAAACCCTAAAAAAGGCAGAGGAACGTTCGAAGTCAACGATAATTATATAGTATTTTTTTATCTTTGGCAAGCGTTTTTGCTACCATTTTTATAAATTTTTAAGTTTTTTTCTTATAACGCAAACAGGTACACGTAATACGCGGCAAAACCGAGCAACATCACGATGCCGCCCCAACGGCGTATTTTTTGACCTTTGAAACAACCCAAAACCGTCAATAAAACCGCCGCAAACAACGCGATCACGCCGTCGATTAAAAACTCTTTTGCAAACGTCAAGGGCGTAATGAGCGCGGCAATGCCGAGCGTTCTGAGTATGTTAAAAATGCAGCTTCCGACGATATCGCCAACGGCTATATCCGTATCCCCTTTCGTCGCCGCCACCACGCAGGTAACGAGTTCGGGCAAGGACGTACCGATTGCCACCACCGTAAGACCTATAATGCGCTGAGATACACCGAATTTTTCCGCGATCGCCGTTGCGCCTTCCACGGCAAGGTTCGCCCCAAGCACCACGATCGCAAGCCCCACGAGCGTTACCACGCTCAAAAACCACGTGTGCTCTTTCATTTTTTTATACCAACGCCCGTACGCCGTTTTCGGCTCTTTTGCATCGCCGTCGTCGGGGATAATGATCTCCTCTCTCTTTTCCAAAGCAAGCGCATATTCCGAACCTTTCTTGCGTTGCCGCATGGCAATCCAAATCAAAGCCACCGTATACACCGTCGATATAACGAAGAAGAGCAAGCCTTCCCATCTTTCGAGCGTTCCGTTCAAGCCGCAAAGCAAAAGCAAAGCCGACGAGCCGATCAACACGGGGAAATCTATGCGCAGGGTGTCCTTATGCACGGGCAAATTGGCAATAATTGCCGCAAGCCCTAAAATGAGCAAGATATTCGTGATATTGCTCCCTACGATATTCCCGATTGCAATGCCCACGTCGCCCTGCACGGAAGAAATAATCGACGTGGCAAGCTCGGGCGCGCTCGTACCGAACGCCACCACTGTTAACCCGATCACGAGCTGCGGCACGCGCAATTTTTCCGCAATGCCTGCCGCGCCGTCTACGAACCAGTCCGCGCCTTTTACAAGACATACGAACCCGATTACTAAAAATAAAATCGCCAAACCTATATGCATAAATTTTTAACCCTCCCAGTTTTTGCCTAATTGCCCATTTATTGTTTATTATATCATATCTCTCAAACGGTTGTCAACGTTTTCTTTTATTGTCAGAAAAATGAATACGCAAGTGCTTTTTAGTTGACTTTTTTGCAGTTATTATTTATAATATGTATGTTTATATAAAATTATATATGGAGGCATTTATGGATTTTCTTTTGCAAGGGTTCCAAGCCCTTACGTGGCAACAGGTTGCCATGTGGGCAATCGGCGGAATCCTGATTTATCTCGCCATTAAAAAGGATATGGAGCCCGCTTTGCTCCTGCCTATGGGCTTTGGTGCAATTCTCGTCAACCTGCCCCTTTCGCCCGTGATCGGCGATCCCGCAAACGGGGAACATTTAGGTATCATCACTTCGCTTTTTAAAGTGGGTATCGAAGCGAGTGAAGCTATGCCCCTTTTGCTCTTTATCGGTATCGGGTGCATGATCGACTTCGGTCCGCTTCTTACCAACCCCAAGCTCTTTATCTTGGGCGGCGCGGCGCAGCTTGGTATTTTCGTTACGATTATCCTTGCGGCTATGATCGGCTTCCCTTTAAACGACGCGGCTTCGATCGGTATTATCGGCGCGGCGGACGGTCCGACGGCGATTTTGGTTGCGCAACAACTCATGTCGAAGTATCTCGGTCCGATCATGGTTGTGGCGTATTCGTATATGGCGCTCGTACCGATCGTGCAACCCGCCGTTATCAAAATATGCACCACGAAAAAAGAACGTTTGATTCGTATGAAATATAACGCGAAACAAATTCCCCAGCTTATGCGTATTTTGTTCCCGATTATCGTTACGATCATCTCCGGCTTGATCGCCCCCGATTCCCTTTCGCTCGTGGGTATGCTTATGTTCGGTAACCTTTTGAGAGAATGTGGGGTTCTCAAATCTCTTTCGGAAACGGCACAAACGACGTTCTCCAACATCATTACCTTGCTTCTTGGTATCACGATCGCATTCCAAATGCAAGCGGCAGCTTTCATCAGATTGGAAACGCTTATCATTATGGCGCTTGGGCTTTTTGCGTTCGTATTCGACACGATCGGCGGCGTTATGTGCGCGAAACTTATCAACCTGTTTAGCAAGGAAAAAATCAATCCTATGCTCGGTGCGGCAGGTATTTCCGCGTTCCCTATGGCGTCGCGCGTCGTTGCGAAAATGGGCACGAAAGAAGATCCGTCTAACCACCTTTTGATGCACGCGGTCGGCGCAAACGTTTCGGGGCAAATCGCTTCCGCAATCGTCGGCGGCTTGATTATCGGTATACTCGGCCCGTTCTGCGGTTTATAATAAGGAGGAAAAGCATATGTTGAATTTTATCACTCTATTGGCAGCGTTTGACAATCTTACCCCTATGAGCTGGGAAGCGCTTGGACCTGCGCTCAACTTCTTGTGGCAAGGGCTTCTCGCCATCTTCGTCGTAATCGGTTTGATTATTATCGCCGTGAAGCTGACGGCTTTGGTTATCGCCAAATGCGACGAAATGAAAAAACGCCACGAAGAAGCGGCGCAAGCGGAAAACGAACAGGATAATTCGTAAACGCAAACCCCTTTCACGTAGTTGACAAAACCGACGTTTTCGGCGTATACTATACGTAAAGAAACGTCGGTTTTTCTTTCCTTTTTGGAGTGTAACGGTATGACGAATTTTTTAATTAAACTATTTATCAAAAACAAAGACGACTTATCTTCCGCGCGGGTGCGCGGCGCATACGCCGCGCTTGCAAGCGTTACGGGGATTGTTTTGAACGTGCTTTTATTTGTGGGCAAGCTCGTTTTAGGGCTTATCGCCGCATCCGTTGCCATTATCGCGGATGCGTTCAATAATATCTCGGACGCAGGCTCGGCGGTGATTGCCCTGATTGGGTTTCGGCTTGCCGCAAAACCCGTTGACAAAGAACACCCGCTCGGGCACGGCAGACTTGAATACGTCGCCGCGTTTATCGTGGATATGCTAATTATTCTCGTCGGCTTCGAGCTTTTGAAATCGTCGGTGGAAAAAATCGTGTCCCCTACGCTTCCAAACGTTGGAAACGCGACGCTTATTTTGCTTGGCGTTGCCATTCTCGTAAAACTTTGGCTCTTTGTTTTTTATCGTAAGATTGCAGGAAAAATCCATTCATCTGCAATTAAGGGCGCGGCGTTCGATTCCCTTTCTGATTGTTTTGCAACTTCGCTCGTTTTAATTTCCGCTTTAATTGCGCGCTTTTTCGGCGTGGCAATCGACGGCTACGCGGGCATACTCGTTGCTCTTTTTATCGGTTTTGCGGGCGTGAAAGCGGCGAAAGAAACCATCGATCTTTTGCTCGGCTCGCCCCCCGATCCCGAATTTATCAAATGCATTTACGCATTCACGGAAAATTATCCGCGCATTGTGGGCATTCACGACGTTATGGTGCACGATTACGGCGTGGGAAGACAGATCGTGTCCTTTCACGCGGAAGTCCCCGCCGATTCGGATATTAACGTAGCACACGAAGAAGTGGATAAGTTGGAGCGGGATATGCATGAAAAATTCGGTTGTATCGTAACGGTGCATTTAGATCCTATCGTCGTGAACGATCCGATCGTTCAAGGACTTCGAACACTTTCAGAAAACTGCGCAAAGGAAGTACACCCCGATTTTTCCATTCACGATTTCCGTATGACGAAAGGGGAAACGAAAATTAATCTCATTTTCGATTTACTTCTTCCTGCCGATTGTAAAATGAGCGCGGCGGAAGCGGAAAAAGCCGTTTCCTTAAAAATACGCGAACAAAACCCCGATTGTTCCTGCGTTATTCGCGCCGAACATCCCTACGTGTAATTTGCTTTAAAATCACACCGCCGTCCTTTTTGAAAAGGACGGCGGTTATTTTTGGTTTTTTCTCTCTATTACCGAATGAAATTCGTCATAATTTTACGTTCCCGCTCGGGTGCAAGCCCCGCTTCCTTGCCAAGCTGTAAACATTTCAAAACCCAAGCCATATTGTTTCCTAAAATGCGCATAGTCTGCAAGCCTTCTTCGTCTTTTAACACTTCTTCGGCGAAATTGCCGTGTACTTCGTTCCAATAATTCGAGCCGACGATAAGCATATTGTTGATTGTGAAATATTTATTGATGACGTCGAACGTCGTGCTTGCGCCTGCTCTTCTGCAACTCACCACCGCCGCCGCGGGTTTATACGCAAGTTTTTTTCCGCCGCTATAAAACACTCTGTCCATAAAGGACACGAGCGCGCCCGAAGCGGAAGCGTAATACACGGGCGAGCCGAACACGAAGCCGTCGAAATCCGCCGCCTTTTCCACAAATTCGTTCACCGCGTCGTCGATCACGCATTTGCCGAGCTTTTTACACGCCCAACAACCCTTACAACCGTTTACACCCTTGCCTGCAAGTTGGAAAATTTCCGTTTCAATACCATTTGCGTTTAACGCCTTTTCCACTTCACAAAGTGCGGTGTAGGTGCAACCTTTTTCGTGTAAGCTACCGTTGACAAGCATAACTTTCATAATTTTATTCTCCTGTGTTGATTATTTTTAAGCATTGTTTAAACGCCGTTGGAAGCGATATACTTTCTTCAATTTCTTCAAGCGCGTACGTATCGAACGGCGCGACGTCCGTCTCCACCCACAAGCAAGTGATGTTCCATTTAATATGCGTAAAGATATGCGTAAAATTTTGCCGCTTTTTCTCGGTGAACGCGTACACGCCCCACCCATTTAACACGTCCTTTGCGCTTTCGCCGCGCGTTACAAACGACGGGAATTCGTTCATACCTTTCAAAACGCCGTTCTCTCTTCTTCGAATGCAAAACCCTTCGGGCGTTTCGATTAAAAACACAAACACATCTTCTTCGCGCTTCGCCTTTTTTGCGGGCAAAACGGGAAATTCCTTTTGCGTGCCGTTTTTGTTCGCCAAGCATATCCCCGCAAGCGGACACTGTTTACACGCAGGGGAAACGGGTTTACAAACGAGCGCGCCAAGCTCGAACAAGCTTTGCGTAAACTGCGATTCTCTTCCCTTTGGATAGACTTTCGAAAGCTCCGTTTCTAAATATTTTCTATATTTGGGATCGGAAATGACCGTTTTATTTTCCGTGAGCCTTGCCGCCACACGAAACACGTTCCCGTCCACCGCCGCGCAAGGCTTTCCAAAGGCAATGGAAGCGATTGCACCCGCCGTGTAGCTTCCTATCCCCGCGAGCATTTTTAATGTTTCCGCGTCTTCGGGGAATTTTCCGCCGAATTCAAAAACAATCGTTCTCGCCGCCTTTTGCATATTGCGCACGCGGCTATAATACCCCAAGCCTTCCCAAAGCTTCAAAAGCTTTTCTTCTTCACAAGCGGCAAGCGCTTCGACGTTTGGAAGCGCTTTAATAAAGCGAGCGTAATATTCTTTTACCGCTTCCACCCGCGTTTGTTGAAGCATAATCTCCGACACCCAAACCTGATACGGCGTGGGATTTTTTCGCCAAGGCAGATCGCGTTTATTCGTTTCATACCAAGAAAGCAACGGGGCAGGTATGCGTTGAAATATATTTTCTTCTTTTAAACGTTGCAAAAATTTAAACTCCCTTATCACCTATGTAGGACGCGTTGAGATAAATGATCGATTCCAAAACGGACGGCGAATCAGGGTATTGAATGGCAACGGGCATAGACAGGGAAGAATCTTCCCCCACGTACGTTACGTCCGCTCGCCCTTCTTCGCGTGTGGTAACAAGGCAATTCCCTACGCCCACAAACACGCCTGGATTGCCACTAAAAATACTTCTAATCAGCTCTGCGCCGCTGATGATTGCAACGTTCTTTTCCCGCGCGAGCATATCGAAAAATTCGCGGTATTCGTCAAAATCGCCGTTCCCGTTCGCCCCTTGCAATTCTTCCAATCCGTCAAGCACTAAAAACAGTTTGGGATAGCCTACGCCGCGGGCGAAGTCCACCGTCAATTCTTTTACGCACGTTTTGGCTTTTTCAAGATCGGCTTTCGTTCGAATGTACGGCACGGTTATGTCAATCGATTTCAACTTCAAAAGTTCGCTGTATTCCGTGCGGGGAGAAAGCACTAAAAAATTCGCTTCCGATTTTTCATATAAACAGGAAAGCGTGATGAGCAACCGTTTAATAAACTTCGTGCGGTTCGCACCCGTAACGCAAGTATGGTTAGGCGTAAACAAATGCTCTAAGGTTTGCGAAAGCACCGCTTCCCCCGCCGCGTCACGCCCGAGCGGCAACCCCGCTTTCAGGGCGCTATAATCCCCTTCGCTCGCTGCTTTTTCGGTTAAAAACGTGATAAATTCTTCCGCGCGCATACTCCTTTCTCCTTTGGTAAATACTCTCTTGTTTTTAGTATACTACGAAATGGACAAAAAGTCAAGCGAATAAAGAAAACGCGCCCGACGTCTTTTGCGGGCGCGTCATTTTTTATAAGATTTTTAATCGTAAAGCACGAAATAATCGTCCTTATCGAACGTAATCGTAACGTCCGTTTCTTCGCCGCTTTGTTCGCGGAATACTTTCAAAGTGATTGTATCCCCCTTTTTCACCGTCAAAAGCAGGTCGTTGAGAAAATAACCTCTCGTGATCGCCGTCGTTTTGCCGCCCACCGTGATCGATTTGAACACGTCGCCCACTCTGAGCTTACCGTCCGCCGCCACGTCGTTTGAAACGCTTGCCACCGTTATTTCTTCTGTGATCACGAGTTTACCACTATCGTTCAAACTCGCACTCGAAGCCGTTGTCGAACACATCACGCCGAGCATTGCCCGTTTCACGACGCCGCCGTTTTTTCGTATATTTTCAATCAAATATTTCACTTGCGTAATAGGCAGAGCATAGCCCATATTATCCGTTTCATCTTCCACGTTCTTGGCGTTCGTAATTCCAATCAATTCGCCCTTGGCATTGAAGAGCGCACCGCCCGAATTGCCGTGGTTAATCGCCGCATCCGTTCGAATCACTCGATACGTTACCTTTTGCTTCGCGTTTTCAAGCGACGACATTTCAATCGTTTCGGATTCCACAGAAATCATACCCATCGTCGCGGAGATTCCCTGTCCGTTCGCGTTCCCAATCGCATACACCTTTTCTCCAACGGTAACTTCGTCGGAATTGCCAATGGTTGCTTTGGTTACCGCGCTTTTCTTTAAATAATCGCTATTTTCGATTTTTAAAAGCGCAACGTCATAATCCATTGCTCCGCCGACAAACGTCGCTTTGATTCCGTCACCACCCATATCGCCTTGGTCGTTTTTATCCACTTTCCCGTCTTCATTCACGTCCGAAAGCAGGTATTTTCCCGTCGCTTGATCGAGCATTCCGCCCGAAGTGAAAAAATTACGCGCGCCGTAGGGATAGACATAAATACAATCGGAAATATCGTTTTCCGTATCCACGCCCAAGCTGTATAACACGTGATAATTGGTAACGATAAGCGCGTCGCCCTTTTCTTTATCCAAATCGATTACGACACCGCTTCCCGCCGAAGCATTTGCTTCCACAATTGTTCTCGTTGTAGTACCGCCGAACATGAGTTGTTGGCGATAGGTCGTCGTAGTCGTGAACGCGCAACACACGCTCATCACCGACGAAACGTTTTTCGCTATCGTTTCCGTGTCGTTGTTTTCCACGGGATTGACGGATAAATATTCCTTTAAAAACTCCAAAAACGTGCCCTGATAACCAGCTTTTTTCGCCGCCTCGTAAACGTCTTCTATCTTCACGTCGCTGCCGTCTTCACCGTCCGCGCCATTTAAGGACGCAAGCCACTGTTCTTCCGTGCCTTTAAAACCATTTTTTACGGCAATGTCGTAGGCGTTTACGATTTCGTTATTGCAAGCGCCCAAGCCCGTGAGCGTTACCGCCGCGCAGACAAGCGCCGCGACACTTTTCAAAATTGCGTTCATATATTTCCTCCGTGTGGTCGTTACTTAATCATTTTTGCTTCCACGCGATATTTTTCTCTTTTATAGGTGTTATTATACCCTATCATTTCGTTAATTTATTTAAGAATGTTTGAAAACTGTGTGAAATTAAAAGCCTTCCAGCTCGTCGAGTGTGAGCGAAAACGAAGGAATGAAATGCTCGAAGAAATATTCGATTTCCGGCATATTCCTTGCGTGCAAATCTTCTTCAATACTCTTTTTCGCTTTCACGAACTCACCGTTGCCCGATTTAAGTTCTTCCAAACATTTGATATACGCGGCAAGGCGGTCGGCGGCTTTCACGAGCTTATATTCCACGTCCGATTCGTTTGCAAGCACGTACGGTGCAATCTCACCTTGCAACTTTTCAGGAAGCGTTTTCACAATCTTTTCGCACGCGCTTTTTTCAAGCTCTTTATACGCACCCTGTATGCTATGATTATAATATTTAATCGGCGTAGGCAAATCCCCCGTCATCACTTCGCTCGTTTCGTGATAGGTGGCATAAAGCACCGTTTTGAGTACGTCCGCTTTACCGCCGAACACTTGGTTGTGAATGGTTACAAGCGCGTGGGATAAAAGGGTTACGCTAAACGAATGCTCCATGATATTTTCTTCGCGCACCGAGCGCATAAGCTGCCAACGTTTGATATATTTCATTCTGTCTAAATACGCATAAAAATCGTGCCGCATTTTTTCCTCCATTCGCTTGACTTTTCCAAGCGTTTTGCTTATAATATAATTACAAAATTTAAATATCCGTCGTGGGTGCCTGAACAAGGCTGAGATTATACCATTGGAATCGGCAGGGTAATACCTGAGCGAGAGATTGAGAACCGTTTCTTTCGTCCGTTTTATCGGACGAGTGAAAAAGGAATTTTTGCGCCCCACGAAAGTCAAATCGTGCGGGCGTTTTCTTTTTGGAAAAACGCGTGCGGCGGAGAAAAGGAGGTTTTTTATGTTTCTCTATTCCCTGCTCGAAATTTCCGAGCAAACGACGGAAATCGTCAAATGGATTTCCGTAGCCGCAGCAATCGTGCTTCTTGGCATAATCGGCATAGTTTCCCTTGCGCGAAAAAATCGCCGCGACACCAAACGCATTGCCTTTGCAGGCGTGTGCGTGGCTATGTCGTTCACGCTTGCCGTGATCAAGTTTAGCCCCATTCAATACGGCGGCTCAATCACCCTTGCATCGTTCGTGCCCATTATACTCTACGCCTACGTTTACGGCGTAGCCGACGGGTTGATTGTGGGACTTGTACACGGACTTTTAAACTTCATTGAAGACCCGTACATTTTAACCCCCGCCACCTTCCTGTTGGATTATCTGCTTGCCTTTGCAAGCGTGGGCGTTATGGGATTTTTCGGAAAAATGCGCCGCAAGGAAAAGAGCGCTTTACCGCTCGTGCTCGGCGCTATAAGCGTGTTTGCCGTGCGGTTTATCTCGCACCTTTGTTCGGGCGCAATCTTCTTTTTACAAGGCGCGGTCTGGGTGGATTTCCCCGCTTGGGCAACCGCGAACGCCTTTATTTATTCCTTTATCTATCAGTGCGTGTATATCCCCGCGGATTGTTTGATTGCCACACTCACGCTGATCGCGCTTGCAAAAACGGGCGTGATCGATAATCTCGTAAAAATGATGAAAGGAAAGGGGGAAAATCAATAAACGGCAATCTCGTCGAAAATCTTTTTATCGACAACGAGCTTTTTATTTTCTAAATCCACGCGTTTGATAACGCCTTTCACGGCAGGGAAAAGTATCTTTTTCCCTGCTTTTTCAATGGTGTAAATATCCGAAGAAAAATTGCTTATATCCGTAACCGTGCCAAGCGTTTCTCCCTCTTCCGTTTCACAAGAAAGCCCTAAAATATCCACGATATAATATTGCCCTTCTTCTAAAATCGGACCGTCGTCGCGTTCCCCTTCAACCGTTTTTCCGCGAAGAAGCTCAGCGGCGTTGCGATCGGGTACGCCCCGAAGCCCCAAATACGCCGCACCGTCGTTCCCCACGCGAAAGGATAAAATTTTATAAGGATTGCCGTCGATATACACGGTTTTAAACGCCTTTACGTTTTCAGGCGCGTCGGTGAACGTTTTCACCTTGATTTCCCCACGAATACCTTGCGGTTTTAACACTTCGGCTAT
>ERZ808043.38-NODE-38-length-37577-cov-6.247120_pt1 | contig 37577 bp, 35 predicted proteins | sample MGYA00380194_ERZ808043 | MGnify/ENA primary metagenome ERZ808043 (study PRJEB31490, sample SAMN06133370) | cow dung metagenome | isolation source: H3 | host: cow | place: China: Chengdu | collected 2015-05 ...
ACCGACCTTTTCGGCGAACAGGCAGTGCTTTGCGGCGGCGTTTGCGCGCTTATGCAAGCGGGCTTTGAAACGCTCGTGGAAGCGGGCTATGACCCTAGAAATGCATATTTTGAATGTATTCACGAAATGAAGCTTATCGTCGATTTGATTTATCAGAGCGGCTTTGAAGGTATGCGTTATTCCATCTCTAATACCGCAGAATACGGCGATTATATCACCGGCCCGAAGATTATCACCGAAGAGACGAAAAAGGCAATGAAGAAGATTTTGTCCGATATTCAAGACGGCACGTTTGCAAAAGATTTCTTGCTCGATATGTCCGACGCGGGTAGCCAAGTGCACTTCAACGCTATGAGAAAGCGCGCGGCAGAACATCCTTCCGAAGTTGTCGGTAAGGATATTCGGAAGCTTTATAGCTGGGCAGACGAAGAGAAATTCATCAATAATTAATCAATCGAAACGCGCAAAGTACGGCATCTTATCCGCAAAATCGGAACGCGCCCTTGCTCGTTTACTATTTGTAAACGTCCCTTCGGGTGCAACCGCGCTTTTGCGGCAATCTGCCGCACTTATCGCGTTTTAACGGTAGACAAATAAGGTAAAATTATGATAAAAGATACAATCGTAGACGGATTTCAAAACGCACCGCACAGATCGCTTTATCACGCGCTCGGGCTTACAGATGAAGAACAATCCCGCCCCTTAATCGGGATAGTTTCTTCGTATAACGAGATCGTGCCGGGACACATCAATCTCGACAAGATCGCCCAGGCGGTGAAAATGGGCGTGGCGATGGCGGGCGGCACGCCGATTATGTTCCCTGCAATCACCGTATGCGACGGGATTGCGATGGGGCATAAGGGCATGAAATATTCGCTCGTAACCCGCGATTTGATTGCCGATTCCACCGAAGCGATGACGCTTGCGCACGGCTTTGACGGACTCGTTATGATTCCCAATTGCGACAAGAACGTGCCCGGGCTTTTAATGGCGGCGGCAAGGCTTAACATTCCCACCGTGTTCGTGAGCGGCGGGCCTATGCTCGCGGGCAGAGTGGGCGGTAAAAAACGCTCCCTTTCGAGTATGTTTGAAGCCGTCGGCGCGTATACCGCGGGCAAGATCGACGAAAAGGGCTTGACGGAGTTCGAGAAAAAGGTTTGCCCCACGTGCGGTTCGTGCTCGGGTATGTACACGGCAAATTCTATGAACTGCTTAACCGAAGTTTTGGGTATGGGCTTACAGGGCAACGGTACGATTCCCGCTGTGTATTCGGCGCGTATTGAGCTTGCCAAGCACGCGGGTATGCAGGTGATGGAGCTCGTGAAAAAGAATATCCGTCCCCGCGATATTATGACGGCGGCGGCAATCAAAAACGCAATCACCGCAGACATGGCGCTCGGTTGTTCGACGAACAGTATGTTGCATTTGCCTGCGATTGCAAACGAATGCGGCGTCAAATTCGATTTGGACGAAGTGAACGCGATTAGCGAAAGAACCCCCAATCTGTGCCATTTAGCGCCCGCAGGTCCGACGTATATGGAAGACTTGAACGAAGCGGGCGGGGTTTACGCCGTGCTCAAAGAGCTTGACGCGCTCAATCTTATCGATACAAACGTTTTAACCTGCACGGGTAAAACGCTCGGAGAAAATATCGCGGACGTGGAAAATCTTGATACGGACGTGATTAGAAAACCCGAAAACGCGTTCGGAAAAACGGGCGGTATCGCCGTTTTGAAAGGAAATCTTGCGCCCGACGGGTGCGTGGTGAAGCGTGCGGCGGTGGCGAGTGAAATGCTCGTGCACGAAGGCCCTGCGCGGGTGTTTGAAAGCGAAGAAAAATGTATCGCGGCAATTTATGCGGGCAAGATTGTAAAGGGCGACGTGGTAGTAATCCGCTATGAAGGCCCTGCGGGCGGTCCGGGTATGCGCGAAATGCTTTCGCCCACTTCCGCTATCGCGGGTATGGGCTTGGATAAAGACGTGGCTCTTATCACCGACGGTAGATTTTCGGGTGCAACCCGCGGTGCGTCGATTGGGCACGTTTCCCCCGAAGCCGTTTCGGGCGGTACGATTGCATACGTGAAAGACGGCGATTTGATTGCAATCGACATTCCGAACTATAAGATTGAACTCAAAGTTTCAGACGAAGAGCTTGCAAAGCGTAAAGCGGAAATGCCCATCAAGAAAAAGCAAGTGAGCGGGTATTTAAAACGCTACGCAGAGCAGGTAAGCTCCGCCGATAAAGGCGCTATCATAAATCGCTTATAACAGCGAAACGCGTATATACGTCGCAATGCTTCGTCGAGCTTGCGTTTTCCCTTGCTCGTTTACGAAAAGTAAGCGTCCCGTCGGGAAAGCCGCGCTTTCCTTGCCTTGCTCGTATCTCCGCGTTCTAACGGTAAATGCTATCGCTTATAATAGGCGAAACGCGTTTTAACGGTAGACAAAAATTATAAATATTACAACAAAGAAGGAAATTGAACTATGTCAATGACAATGACGCAAAAAATTCTCGCGGCAAAGGCGGGACTTGAAAAGGTGGAAGCAGGGCAACTCGTGCTCGTGAATCTCGATCGGGTGCTTGGCAACGACATTACTTCCCCCGTCGCGATTCGTGAATTTGAAAAACTCGGCGTGGACGCCGTTTACGATAAAGACAAGGTTACGATGGTTATGGACCATTTCGCGCCGAATAAAGACATCAAAGCCGCAACGCAATGTAAAATGTGCCGCGATTTTTGCGACAGGCACGACGTTACGCATTTTTACGACGTGGGACAAATGGGTATTGAGCACGCTCTGCTACCCGAAAAGGGACTCGTTCTTCCCGGCGACGTCGTAATCGGCGCGGATTCGCATACCTGCACCTACGGCGCGCTCGGCGCGTTTTCAACGGGTGTTGGCTCGACGGATATGGCGTGCGGTATGGCGACGGGCAAGGCTTGGTTCAAAGTGCCTGCCGCAATCAAATTCGTGCTTACGGGTACGCTGAATAAATACGTGTCGGGTAAGGACGTCATTTTGCATATTATCGGCAAAATCGGCGTGGACGGCGCGCTTTATAAATCTATGGAATTCGTCGGTGAAGGCGTGAAAGCCTTGACTGTGTACGATAGACTTACAATCTCGAATATGGCGATTGAAGCGGGCGCGAAAAACGGTATTTTTGAAGTGGACGAGCAAACGATTGAATACGTAAAAGCCCGTTCGAATAGGGAATTTTCCGTGTATAAAGCGGACGAAGACGCGGTGTACGACGAGACGTATGAAATTGATTTATCGTCAATCAAGCCTACGGTGGCGTTCCCGCATTTGCCCGAAAACACCAAAACGTTCGACGAGATTGGAAACGTTCCCATTCATCAAGTGGTGATAGGTTCTTGCACGAACGGACATTATAAAGATCTTGCCGAAGCTGCGGAAATTTTCAAGGGCAAAAAGGTGGCAAAGCGCGTGCGCGCAATCGTCATTCCCGCAACCCAAGATATTTATATGCAAGCGGTGGAAAACGGGCTTGTGAAAATATTCATTGAAGCGGGTTGTATCGTATCCACCCCCACTTGCGGACCTTGTCTTGGCGGGTATATGGGTATTTTGGCGGCGGGCGAACGCGCCGTGGCAACGACGAACCGTAATTTCGTAGGGCGTATGGGACACGTCGATTCGGAAGTATATTTGGCTTCGCCTGCCGTGGCGGCGGCGAGCGCGATTGCAGGGCGTATTGCTGCTCCTGAGGAGGTGTTATGATGAAATTTCAAGGAAAAACGATTAAGTACGGCGATAACGTCGATACGGACGTAATCATTCCCGCGCGGTATCTCAACACGATTGATAAAAAGGAACTCGCTTCCCATTGTATGGAAGACATTGACAAGGATTTCGTAAAAAAGGTGCAAGCGGGCGATATTATGGTGGCGGGCTACAATTTCGGTTGCGGTTCGTCGCGTGAGCACGCGCCGATTGCGATCAAGGAAAGCGGGATTTCGCTCGTGATCGCAAGAAGTTTTGCGCGTATTTTTTACCGCAATTCTATCAATATCGGACTTGCGATTTTGGAATGCACAGAAGCGGTGGACGGCATTTCCGAAGGGGATATCGTCGAAGCGGATTTGGCTGGCGGCGTTATTTATAACAAGACGACGGGCAAGAGTTTTCAAACGCAACCGTTCCCTGCGTTTATTCAAGAGATTATCAAAAACGGCGGGCTTGTGGAGAGCATTAAGGCAGGGGTAATCAAATGAAACAATATAAAATCGGACTTTTGCGTGGGGACGGAATTGGTCCTGAAATCGTGGATAGCGCGGTGCGTGTGTTAGAAGCCGTGGGTAAAAAATATAATATTTCCTTTTCGTTCACGCCCTATTTAATCGGCGGCGCGGCGATCGATCATTGTGGAGAGCCGCTTCCCAAAGAAACGGTTGATGGGTGTTTGGCTTCCGATAGCGTACTTCTTGGCGCGGTGGGCGGACCGAAATGGGACACGCTCCCGGGGCATTTGCGCCCTGAAAAGGCACTGCTTGGGATTCGCGCGGCAATGGGTTTATTCACGAACTTGCGCCCCGCAAAGCTTTATCCCGCGCTCAAAGACGAATGCCCGCTTCGCGCGGATATTGTGGAAAACGGCTTTGATATTATGATTGTGCGCGAGCTTACGGGCGGGATTTATTTTGGCGAGCGTGGGTATCGTCAGGGCAAATACGGCGAAGAAGCGTTTGACACCGAAGCGTATAGCCGTATGGAAATCGAGCGTATTGCGCGCGTGGCGTTTGAATCTGCGAGAAAGAGAAAAAAGAAGCTTACAAGCATTGATAAGGCGAACGTTTTGGAAACTTCGCGTCTTTGGAGAAAAATCGTGCACGAGATCGCGGCGGAATACCCCGACGTGGAACTTTCCGATATGCTCGTGGACAACGCCGCTATGCAACTCGTTCGTAACCCGTCGCAGTTCGACGTGATTGTAACGAGTAATATGTTCGGCGACATACTTTCCGACGAAGCTTCGCAAATTACGGGTTCGATTGGTATGTTGCCGTCCGCTTCCCTTTCGGGGGAAAGCAGGGGATTGTACGAGCCTATTCACGGCTCTGCACCCGATATTGCGGGGCAGAACAAAGCTAACCCGATTGCAACCATTTTGTCGGCGGCAATGATGCTTTTGTATGCGTTTAACGAAGCAGAAGCTTCTGATACAATCGTTTCGGCGGTGGACAAGGTGTTAAACGGCGGGTATCGCACGGCGGATCTTGCGCGCGGCGGGGCTTATCCTTTGTCTACGACGGAGATGACGGATAAAATCATAGAAAACTTATGAAAAACGGGAAATTGCAACAACTTTACGAAAAGCTTTCGCTTGTGAGCGTGTTTATCGGCGTTTGGGAAACTCCGCTCTTTCAAGCGTTTGAAAGCTATTGTAGGGCGGAGGGCGCGACAAAAAAACGCGCGTACGCCCGTTTCGTTGCGGAAATTTACGCGGGTGGTGGGTCGTTGACAACGCTTGTTCAAACGCAGGTGTTTGAAAATGAAAACGCCTATATCAAGGCGGCGGCGAGCGGAAAAGAATGCCCTGCCTGCATTGCGGAAGCGGCGAAAAAGGAATTGGAATTGTTTTCTCGGTTCGCCTGTTTAACGCGTGCGGATTTTGCGGCGGATATGGAAATTTCCGAGCGTGAAATTCCTGATTTTCAATCGGTGAACGCAACCCTGCCTGCCACGTATGAAAAAAGATTGCAAAACGTTGATAAGGTAGGCTACGGGATTTTTTCTACGCACGGTATGTTCCGTTTGTCGGACGAAAAGACGATTGAACCCATTTTGAGCGCAGATAAAACGGAAGTGGAGAAATTTATCGGCTATGAAGCGGAGCGGGAAAAGGTGATGCAAAACACCCGCGCGTTCGTGGCGAAAAGACCCGCGGCAAACGTACTTTTGTACGGCGACGCGGGCACGGGCAAATCTTCCACCGTCAAAGCGGTGGCAAACGCCTTTTATAACGACGGCGTGCGCTTGATTGAATTGAGAAAAGATCAACTTTCCCTTTTGCCCTTCGTGATGGGCAAGATTGCGGGAAATCCTTTAAAATTTATTATTTTTATCGACGATCTTTCCTTTAATCGAAGCGACGACCATTTTAGTATGCTCAAAGCCGCGCTCGAAGGCTCGGCGAGTGCGAAAGCGGATAACGCCGTGATCTACGCCACGAGCAACCGTCGGCATATCATCAAGGAAAGCTTTTCCGAGCGCGACGGCGACGACGTACACAGAAACGACACGCTTCAAGAAACGCTTTCTCTCTCCGAACGCTTTGGGCTTACGGTGCTTTTTGCAAAACCCGATAAAAAACTGTATTTGGAGATCGTAGAAAGGCTTGCCGAGCGGTATTCGCTTACCGTACCCAAGGCGGAGCTTTTTGAACGCGCGGAAGCGTTTGCACTGAAAAAGGGCAACCGTTCGGCGCGGTGCGCGGAACAATTTATTGAAAGTTTACTGTAAATCAATGGGCAGGTATTTGACAAATTAAAAAGGTGGTGTAAAATGTTAACAATTGATAACGTATATCGGGCGCGGAACGCGCTCAAAGGCGTGGCAAGAAAAACAGACGTAATCCATGCCCCCAAGCTTTGCGAAGGGGTGGAGCTGTATCTGAAAACGGAAAATTTACAAATTACCGGTTCGTTTAAAGTGCGTGGAGCGTATTATAAAATGAGTCGTTTAACCGCGGAAGAAAAAGCGCGGGGGGTGGTTGCGTGCTCGGCGGGTAATCACGCGCAGGGCGTGGCGCTTGCTGCGCAGAAAAACGGCATTAAAGCAGTCATTTGTCTGCCCGACGGCGCGCCCATTTCCAAGGTGGAAGCGACAAAAAGCTATGGCGCGGAAGTATGCTTAGTGGAAGGCGTTTACGACGACGCATATAACCACGCGCTCGCTTTGCGCGATAAAGAAGGATATACGTTTTTACACCCTTTCAATGACGAAGACGTAATCGCGGGGCAAGGTACGATTGCCTTGGAACTTGCTGAGCAGTTGCCCGATCTCGACGCGGTGATCGTGCCGGTCGGTGGTGGCGGGCTGATTTCGGGTATCGCTTATACGATCAAAACACTCAATCCGCACGTGAAGGTTTATGGCGTGGAAGCGGCGGGCGCGGCGTCTATGAAAAACGCGCTTACGAAAGGAAAAATTGAAGAGATTGCTGGCGTTTCGACGTTTGCCGACGGGATTGCAGTGAAAAAACCGGGCGAGCTTACTTACGAACTTTGCAAGCAGTACGTGGACGAGGTTGTTACCGTTTCCGACGACGAGATCTCTGCGGCAATTCTCGCGCTTATGGAAAAGCATAAGCTCGTTACCGAAGGGGCGGGCGCGGTTGCCGTGGCGGCGGCTATGTTTGGAAAAATCAATCTCAAAGGCAAAAAGACGGTTTGCCTTTTGTCGGGCGGGAATATCGACGTTACCATTCTCTCTCGCGTAATCGACCGCGGACTTTTAATGGCGGGGAGAAGTTGTCATTTGACACTAGAACTCGTGGATAAACCGGGACAGTTGCAAAGTGTGTCTTCGATTATTGCAAAGCTTGGCGGGAACGTTACCGAAGTTATTCACGAGCGGGCGAGCACAGGCTCGGACGTGAACGGGTGCTTCCTGCGCGTAAGTTTGGAAACGAGAAATTTCGCGCATTTGGAAGAAATCAAAGCCGCGCTCTCTTCGGCGGGCTTTAAGCTTGTGTAAAAACTTGTGCAAAAACTTGTGTAAAAAAGGAGAATAACGTTATGGAATTGAAAAAAGTAGCGACGGAAAAAGCGCCTGCGGCGATCGGGCCTTATTCCCAGGCGATTGATTGCGGGGAGATTGTGTTCACGTCGGGGCAAATCCCTATCAATCCTGCAACGGGAAACGTGGAAGCGGTTACGATTGAAGAACAAACGGAGCAGGTTATGAAAAACCTTGGCGAAGTGTTAAAGGCGGTGGGAAGTTCGTTTGAAAAGGCGATCAAGACCACCTGCTTTTTGGCGGATATCGCCGATTTTGCGGCGTTTAACGGCGTGTATGAGAAATATTTCACGGAAAAACCTGCGAGAAGCTGCGTTGCCGTGAAAGATTTGCCTAAGGGCGTGAAAGTGGAAGTGGAAGTGATTGCGGCGAAAGGGTAAGGAAAAGAGAAAAGGGAAAATGACGAAGATGACGGAAAAACGGGAACAAGACCAAAGAATAGAGATCGAAAGCGCGGCAAAGGAAGGATTGTTCGCGCTTTTGCGCTATGAAACGTGCGGTGCGCCCATTTCCGAAGCCGTGAAAGAAAATCTTTTAAATCCTGAGATTTTGCGAGCGTTATACGATACGTCCAAAGCGCACGATCTTACGCATTTGATTGCCGACGCAATCTTTAAAAATAAACTTGTCAATAAAGAGTCGCCTGCGGGAAAGGCGTTTTTTAAGCAGTTGCAAATGTCGGTCTTCCGCTATGAACAGATGCGCTACGAGCTTGAAAGTATATGCGAAGTGTTGGAAGAGAAAAATATTCTGCATATGCCTTTGAAAGGGGCTGTCATTCGCGCGCTTTATCCCGAACCTTGGATGCGGACGAGCTGTGATATTGATATATACGTACAGGAAAGTGATTTGGAAGCAGCGGCGAATGCGATTGTGGAAAAACTCGGTTATCAAACGGACGGAAAGGGTTCGCACGATATGCAAATGTTTGCGCCAAGCGGCGTGAATTTAGAATTACATTACGATCTGATCGAAGATTCGATCTATCCAAAATTTCAGAAGGGGCTTTCCGAGATTTGGAAAAATGCCGTCCCTGCGCGTGAGAACGGTCATACTTATAAAATGACGGATGAAGATTTTTATTTTTACCATATTGCCCATACCGCCAAGCATTTTAGAAACGGCGGGTGTGGAATACGCCCGTTTATCGATTTATGGTATTTGGAAAAATCATTGCCTTACGATCAGGTAAAAGCGGATAAATTATTGACGGAATGTGGGCTTTTTAAATTTACGGAAGTGGCAAGAAGGCTTGTGAGAGTTTGGTTTGGAACAGAGGAACACAACGCACTTTCCGCGGAAATGGAAGCGTTCGTGTTTTCGGGGGGTATATACGGTACACTCGAAAACAAGATTGCCGTGCAAGTGACCAAAGGAAGATTTGTCTATTTTCTTTCCCGCGTGTTTCCGCCTTATCGGGAACTGAAAAAACAGTATTTACTTTTGAGAAAATGCCCGATTTTATATCCGTTTTATACTGTCCGGCGTTGGTTTGACCTGTTATTTTTGAAAGGTCGAGCAAAAAAAATTTTATTCGAATGGAACGTTGCTATGAGAAGCTCCAAGGAGAAACGAGCGGAAAGCCTGCTTAAACATCTGGATTTGGATGAAGAAAATATAAAATAAAAAAGGAAAAACAATAAAAATGACGGGGCGGGTATTTGGCGAACGCCTTGTATGTGATACATTTTTAGTGAAAAATATTGAAAAAGTGAGATAAAAAAGAGAAGCGTTCTGCGGACACTTCTCTTTTTTTATGGAATGAAAACACATTGAGTATAATAGAATCGCGCCACCGCAAAGGAGTATATGCAGTAAATTTTTGTGTCGAAAAAACGAAAAATAATAATCAAAATAGTCAACGAGCGGTCGAAGTACGCTCAAAAAGAGTTGAAAATTCCAAAAAGTTGTAAAAAACACAGAAACTCGTTTAAATCGTTGACAAATGATTTTTCAAGTGGTATAATACATTATATATGAGGTGTAGTCCGCGCTAAAATAAGGGGAGTGGACAATAGGCGGTAGCTTGCGCTTTGGGTGTATGGGGAACGCATACAAAGGACAGTTATGAAAGAACAAAGTATCAGACGTTTAAATAGAGGATTATTGCTATTGCTCGACGTGTGTTCGATTTGCGTTGCGCTTTTATTTGCGTATCTTGCGACCATGGAAGGGCAAAAAATTACCGTACCTTTGGCAATTTGGGCGGTCGGCAACGTTGCTCTTGCGCTGATACTTTTTACTATGTTCGGGCTTTACGCGCTTCTCTTTAAATCGGTCGGTATTGTCGAAATGGTGAAGATCGTTGCGTGCTCGTTTTTGATCATGGCGGCGAATACTGCTTTCGAGATCTTTACGGGCGCAGTTTACGTGCGTTTTGCGACGACAATCGTTTATACGCTCACTCTTGCCGTACTCGTTATGCTCGTACGTTCTTTCCGTAGACTTCTCAATGCGCTTAAATATCATTTTGCCGATACCCGCGCCGCGGAAAAGACGCGCGTAATGATCGTCGGCGGCGGAGAAGCGGGGCATGCTATGATTAAGGAGATGCAAAGCTCGGATAAGATTTCCTATAAGCCCGTTTGTATTGCGGACGATAAAATCGAAAAACAGGGTATGTATTTAAGCGACGTCAAAATCGCGGGTACGACCAAAGACGTTAAGCGGCTTGCCGAAAGATATAAAGTGCAAGAAATTTTTATCACGATTCCCTCCCTTTGTAAAAAAGAATTGAGCGAGATCGTGAAACGGTGTCAAGAATGTAACTGCCCTGTGAAGATCTTGCCCGGTATGTATCAACTTGCTTCGGGGCAGGTTACCGTGTCGAGCTTACGGCACGTGGAAGTGCAAGATTTACTCGGTCGCGATCAAGTGAACGTCAATCTCGACGAGATTATGGGATATATTGAAGATAAGGTGGTGCTCGTTACGGGCGGTGGCGGCTCGATCGGAAGCGAACTTTGCCGTCAGATCGCTACGCATAACCCTAAAATGCTCATTATTCTCGACGCGTATGAAAATAACGCGTACGACATAGAACAGGAACTCAAACGTAAAAATCCTGAACTGCATTTGTTGACGCTTATCGCAAGCGTTCGCGAAGAAACGAAAATGCGCGACGTGTTCGTTAAATACCGCCCGCAAATCGTATTCCACGCCGCCGCGCATAAACACGTGCCGCTTATGGAAACGAGTCCTTGCGAAGCGGTGAAAAATAACGTGTACGGGACTTGGAACGTGGCGAAATGCGCAGACGAGTTCGGTGTCGAAACGTTCGTGCAAATCTCGACGGATAAGGCGGTCAACCCGACGAATATCATGGGTGCGACGAAACGTATTTGCGAGATGATTATTCAAACGATCGGAAAACAAAGCAAAAAAACGAAATTCGTTGCCGTGCGTTTTGGAAACGTGCTTGGCTCGAACGGTTCGGTTATCCCGCTTTTCCAAAAACAAATTGCAGAAGGTGGACCGGTAACCGTAACGCATAAGGACATTATTCGTTACTTTATGACGATTCCCGAAGCGGTGTCGCTCGTGTTGCAGGCGGGCGCGTACGCCAAAGGCGGACAGATTTTCGTGCTGGATATGGGCGAACCTGTCAGAATTTACGATTTGGCTTATAATTTGATTAAGCTTTCAGGGTATGAACCCAATGTTGATATAGATATTATCTGTACGGGTTTGCGACCGGGTGAAAAACTGTTCGAAGAACGGCTTATGGCGGAAGAAGGGTTGACTAGAACCCCCAACGGACTTATCAATATCGCCAAACCCATTCCTTTGGACGAAACGAAATTTTTCCCCGTTTTGGAGCGGCTTTGCAAGGAGGCGTACGCCGAAACGGACGATATGAAAAAATCGGTGAAAGAGCTCGTGCCGACGTACACGATCGACCCGCGCGATTCGGTTGCCGAAGCACTGAGTAGCAATAAGCCGTTGAGGGGAAAAGAGAAGAAAAAGAAAGGCGCTTAAAGAAAATGAACGGTAAAAAGTTATTGATTATCGGTGCAGGACAGTATGGCGCGGTGGCAAGTGAAACGGCGAGAGATATGGCTTGCTTTTCGCAAATAAATTTTTTAGACGATAACAATCCCCTCGCTGTTGGAAAGCTTTCAGAGATTGAAAATTTTACCAAAGAATACGCAAACGTTTTCGTTGCCATAGGAAACCCTGAAATTCGCTTGGAGTGGCTTGAAAAGGCGGAAAGCATAGGCTATGAGATTGCAACGTTGATTTCACCCAAGGCGTATATCTCTCCGTCGTCGCGGCTTATGAAAGGAGTGATTGTTGAACCGTGCGCGGTGATACACTCGAATACGACGGTGGAAACTGGCTGTATTATCTCTTCAGGAGCAGTCATCAATCACAACGCAACTGTCGGTCGGGGATGTCACGTCGATTGTAATGCAACGGTGGCGGCGAGAATGAACGTTCCTTTGAAAACAAAGGTGGAATGCGGTAAAGTTTATAAATAAAAACAGGGAAAAGATATGTACAAACATTTTTTCAAAAGATTGATAGATTTTACGTTGGCGTTGATGGGCGTTATCGTTTTAGCTTTGCCCATGTTATTGATTGCCATTGCCATTAAGTGCGATAGTAAAGGTCCTGTTTTTTTCAAACAAAAGAGAGTGGGTATCCATAAAAAAACGTTTACGATTTTGAAGTTTAGAACAATGCGTATTGATACGCCGCACGACGCGCCTACGCACGAGCTTTCCGATCCCAAACAATGGATTACGAAAGTGGGTGGATTTTTGAGAAAGACGTCCTTGGACGAATTGCCGCAAATTTTTAATATCTTAAGCGGAAAAATGTCGATTATCGGACCGCGTCCCGCGCTTTGGAATCAAGACGATTTAGTGGCAGAGCGAGATAAATACGGCGCGAACGACGTAAAACCCGGGCTTACGGGTTGGGCGCAAATTAACGGTCGCGACGAGCTGGAAATTCCCGTTAAGGCTAAGTTAGACGGCGAATACGTGCAAAAAATGGGATTCTTCTTTGACGTGAAATGCTTTTTCGGCACAATCTTTTCCGTGCTCAAAAGCGACGGAGTCGTCGAGGGCGGCACGGGTGAAATGAAACGCACAGAAGAGGAAAAAGAAAATCAAACGGAGAAGAACGAAGAGAGAGAAAAGGAAGAAGCTGTAGAACAGATAAAGGCGGAAGAAGCGGAGGTTTCGCAAGAAGATAAAGAGGGAAAGGAATGAAAAAAATACTGATTACGGGGGCGAACAGTTATATCGGGACTTCGTTTGAAAAATATATGGAGAAATTCCCGAATGACTACCAAATTGATACGATTGATATGATAGACGGAACGTGGCGCGAAAAAAGTTTTTCGGGCTACGACGTCGTTTATCACGTTGCGGGAATTGCACACTCGGACAATGGAAAAATCAGCAAAGAAAAGGAACAATTATATTATAGCGTAAACACCGATTTAACTGTGGAAACGGCGAAAAAAGCGAAAGCGGACGGCGTTAAGCAGTTTATTTTTATGAGTAGCGCAATTGTTTACGGCAATAGCGCGCCGATAGGAAAGAAAAAAATCATTACGATAGACACGCCGTTATCTCCTGCGAATTGTTACGGGGACAGTAAAGTACAGGCGGAAAAAGGCATACTCCCTTTCAGTGATGAAAGTTTCAAGGTTGTCATTTTGCGACCGCCTATGATTTACGGCAAGGGAAGCAAAGGCAATTATCCGATTTTGGAGAAATTCGCAAAAAAAATGCCGATTTTCCCTTACGTAAAAAACGAGCGTTCGATGCTTTATATCGAAAATCTTGCCGAATTTGTGCGATTGATGATTGAAAACGAAGAGAGCGGGATTTTCTTCCCTCAAAATGCGGAGTATAGCAACACTTCCGAGCTTGTTAAAATGATTGCCTCCGTAAACGGAAAAAAAGTGAGACTTATAAAAGGCTTTACGTGGGCGCTTAAATTCATGGGACTGTTCACAGGGCTAGTCAATAAGGCGTTTGGTAGTTTGTCTTACGAGCAGTCGCTTAGTGAATATAAAGAAGATTATAGAAAGTTTAATTTAATGGATTCCATAAATCTTACGTCAAAAATGGAGTAAATGGTGGATACGGTTAAAAAGAAAAAAGTTTTATTTTTATGTACGACGTCTCAAACGGTATATAATTTTAGACTTAGCTTAATAAAATTTTTGCAAAAAAACGGTTGCGACGTTTTGGTTGTAGCTTTTGATGAAGATTATAAGGCGTTGTTAAATGAAGAAGGGGTAAAAATTTATTGTATAGCAGAAAAAAATCGTTCACTTAATCCCTTTAAGATATTGAGTTTAAAAAACACGTTTCGAAGTATAATTAGAGAATATTCCCCTCACGTTGTTTTTACGTTTATGTTAAAACCGAACACGTTTGGCGTAATGGCGGCGAAAGCGGCGGGAGTTAAAAATATTTATTCTATGGTCGAAGGTGCCGGCGACGTTTTTATCAACAACTCTTTAAAATGGAAAATTATTCGTTTCGTCGTTTGCCATTTATATAAAAAAGCGTTCAAATCTTCAAAAAAAGTATTTTTCTTGAATAACGACGATAAAAAAGAGTTTATAGAACGCAAACTTGTAAAAGAGGGGCAATGCGAGATCGTGCACGGAATAGGCGTTGATTTGGAAAGATTTGCCTTTAAGCCACTGAAAAACAATCGGACGTTTTTAATGATTGCGAGAATGTTAAAAACGAAAGGTGTTTTGGAATATTGCAAGGCGGCGAGAATTGTAAAGCAAAAATATCCCGATGCTGTTTTTAATTATCTTGGTGCAGAAGGGACGGTGAAGCTTTCAGATATACAAGAATATATTGACGACGGAAGCGTGAATTATCTTGGAACGACAAGGGACGTTCGACCTTATTTAGAAGATTGTACGGTGCACATACTTCCTTCTTATCGTGAGGGATTGGGGCTTGTTAATGCTGAGGCGGAGGCAATAGGAAGAGCAATTATTACAGGAGATACCATTGGAACGCGAGATACTATAATAGAGGGATTTAACGGGCGCTTTGTTGAAATAAAAAATGCTGAACAAATAGCAGAACAAGCGTTATGGTTTATAGAGAATCCTGACGAAGCGGTGCGAATGGGTAAAAATAGTCGTAAATTTGCGGAAGAAAATTTCGATCAAAAAAAGATAAACGAGAACATCTTACAAATTATAAAAGGGTAAATAAAAATGCAAGAATTCAATCCGTTGGTATCCATCGTGATCCCCGTATATAACGGGAGCAATTATTTGTCTGAGGCGATTGACAGCGCTTTGGCTCAAACTTATAAAAACGTTGAAGTGATTGTTGTAAACGACGGCTCGAAAGACGATGGCGCGACGGAACAAATTGCGCTTTCGTATGGAGAGAAAATTCGGTATTTCCCAAAAGAAAACGGAGGGGTATCGACGGCGCTTAATTTGGGCATACAAAAAATGCGTGGGGAATATTTCTCTTGGCTTTCGCATGACGATAAATATACCCCGACAAAAATTGAAAATCAAGTGAAATTATTATCGCAATTTTCAGACAAGAAAGTGCTAGCGCTTTGCGCGACGCAGCAAATCAATAAGGATTCACAATATATTGGGAAGAAGAAGCAAGGGTCTTGCTTTAAGGAAAATCAATTGATTTCTGCAAGCGAAGTTTTAATGTATTTATTTAAACACGGGACTTTTAACGGCTGCTCTTTATTGATTCCGAAAATTGCCTTTGAAGAATGTGGAACTTTTGACGAATCGCTTCGATATAACCAAGATTCGTTTATGTGGCAAAAGATTTTTTTGAAGGGATATCAGTTGGTTTATCAATCTGTGAAAGATTCTTTGATGCGCATACACAACGGACAATTGACACAGCGTGGAATTGATATTTATCATCGCGATTGTGAATATATGAGCAAAACGCTTATTCCTGAATTTATACAACTGACGGATAAGCAGAATAGATATTTATATGCATATGCTATGTATAACGCAAAATATAATACGCCTGCCGTTTGGAAGGAGTGTTTAAAGCAAAAAGGAAAGATTTCGCTTTTTGAAAAAGGAAAGGTAAGATTGATGGCGTGCTACGGCAAAATTAGACCATTGATTAGAAAAATTTATTATCGAGTTTTTAAGAAGGTAAAAACCAAATAAAGGGAAACTGCTAATCCATAATGTATTTAATTGGAGTAATAGAATTATGTTGAACTATAAGGGTGAAACGACAAAAAAAATCATGCCGCTATTATTAGGCGGCTCAATGATTGGAATATTTTTACTATATAACATAGTGGAAAATTCTTTCCTTTTTTTATTAGGCATTGGGGTTTTTGTTTGTGCTTTTTTCCTATTAAATATATATCAATTATTATTGATGATGTTTTTTTTGGCACCAAGTTTAATGTCAATGCGTATGGTTGATAATCAAACGGCTTGGTTTGGCTATCTTATGTTAATGGTCGCGGCGAGATATTTTCTTGAAAGACGGTTATCTTTTTCTGCTACGCCGACGATGTTTTTCTTACATTGTATTTTTGCCTTAATTACGATATTGATATATTCGCAATGGTCTCTTGGGGCGATGTTATTTAGGAATCTTGTGTTTTTTGTATTCTTATATTCATTATTTAAGGAAGACGAAAGGGTTAAACAAACAGATTATCAAGTAGGATGCATTAACGCTTATGTTATAGGCGTGGTTGTGAATCTTATAGTTGGTTTTTTATATTATTTGGCAAAAGATATGGATATCTTTGGAGGGTTATTTGCGGGTATAAGAAACGATAGAAATTATTTTTCAAGTATCCTTTCAATGGCTATCGGGTTAATTTTATTATTCCTCGATAAAGAGAAAAAGGGAATAAAAATATTAGGATGGACCGCATGCATCTTGTTTCTTCTATTTGGAGGTGGGGTTTCTCAATCTCGAACGTTTTTTATTTCTTTAATTTTTATCGTTCTTGAATTTTTGATTTTTATCATCAAGAAAAAAGACATCTTGATAATGATTATTTCTTTGGCCGTTGGGTTAGCGCTTATTATTTTTATGTGGCCAGTGTTTCAAAGCGTTTTAGAAAGATTTGAAGCAGATGACGTCGTTGGGGCAAATGGAAGATTGGAGCTTTGGGCGTTCTACATTTCTTTGACTGCTTCTTCGCCGCTTCGAGCGTTTTTTGGGAATGGTTCTGCTAGTTATTATATTGCAACGGGCGCGATAGATGCCGCTGAACATAATAGCTATATACAAAGTTTCTCTACTTTTGGTATATTGGGTTCAATAACTTTGGTGTTGGCTTATATACAATTATATAAAGCTATTGTAAATAATAATCAAAAAGTTTCGATTATGGCGTGGTGTCCGTTATTGGCGGCCTTAGTTTGTTACGCAATGATCAGTTCCTTATATTCCGATCAATTTAATTTTGCAATTTTAGTTGGTTTTTTGGCTATAAATGTTTTTTCTGGCAAGAAAAAAGAATGTGATCGGTCGGTTTTATTGGGTAAACAACAAAATGAATTGATAGCGGTGGGTAGAATAGATGAAAATTCTACAAATTAATGCTACCTGTGGAGCGGGTAGCACGGGAAAAATATGTGTAGCAGTTAGCAAATTGCTAACAAAAGAAAATATAGAGAATTATATATTGTATTCCATGGGAAAAAGTGATTATCCGTTGGGAATCAAATATCAAGGGGATAAATATACCAAACTTCAAGCGCTTTGTTCAAGGCTCTCGGGTAGATATGGATTTACTGCGCGTTCTTCGACGAAGAAACTGATTAAGGAATTGGACAGAATAAGACCAGATGTAGTGCATTTGCATAACATGCATGCGCATAACTGTAATTTCAGTTTGTTATTATCTTATTTAAAGCGTGAAAAAATTAAAGTCTTTTGGACGTTTCATGATTGTTGGGCATTTACTGCCTATTGCCCACATTTTGATATGATAGGTTGTGATAAATGGAAAGCGGGATGTCATCATTGCCCGCAATTTAAGCAATTCAGTTGGTTTTTTGACAGAAGTGCGAAGTTATATAAACAGAAAAAAGAAGCGGTGGAAGGATTGGATTTAACAATCATTACCCCCTCACAATGGCTTGCAGATTTAATCAAAGAGTCATTTTTAAAGGAGTATCCCATTAAAGTTATTAACAATGGAATTGATTTGAGCATTTTCAAACCAACGGAAAGCAATTTTAGAAAGAGACACGGTTTGGAAAACAAATTTATTTTGCTTGGCGTGGCGTTTGGTTGGGAAAATCGAAAGGGGTTGGATGTGTTTATAGAGCTTTCCAGGCGTTTGGACGAGCGGTATCAAATCGTTTTAGTTGGTACAGACGAAAGCGTAGATAAAAAGTTGCCTGAGAATATTATTTCCATTCACCGAACGCAAAATCAAACGGAGCTTGCGGAAATTTATTCGGCGGTAGATTTGTTTGTCAATCCAACACGGGAAGAAAATTTCCCCACGGTTAATATAGAATCGCTTGCGTGCGGAACACCTATTGTAACGTTTAAGACGGGCGGTAGTCCAGAAATTATAGATAAAACTTGCGGCATGGTTGTGGAGAAAGACGATATAGACGGTATGCAGCGGGCAATCGAAAGGATTTGCGACAACCGTCCGTTTAGTCAAGGAGATTGCTTAAAACGTGCGCAAAATTTTGATATGAATGATAAATTTGCAGAATACGTAGAATTATACGAGGAAAGGAAGTAAGAGATGAAAATAGTACACATAGCTCCTAATGCTCCATATAACGAATATTGGGGCTATCAAGAAAATTTATTGCCTAAATATCATAAAAAATTGGGACATGAAGTAACATTGATAGTGACAAATACTATGCATAAGGATGGGAAAATTGTAGAAACGGATTGCTGTGACAAGATTTTAAAAGATGGGGTTCGCTTGATTCGTTTAAAGAAAAAAAAATATATTCATCGAATATTGACAAATTTAAATGCTAGATTGGATTGTTTTGATCTATTAAAGGAATTGCGCCCCGATTTTGTATTTTTTCATGGTGTTGTTAGTACAACAATTTATGATGTGATAAAGTATAAAAAACAGGTAAATTCAAAATGTAAAATCGTTTGTGACAGCCATTTGGATGAAAATAATAATAGTTTGCTGGGAAAAGGGATAAGAACGAAGTTTTTTTGTGGCTTCCATCGAGTGCATAACAAAAAGGCCTTAAAATACATTGAAAAATTCTATGGGGTTACGCCTTGGCGAAAATCTTATCTAGAAAAGTTTTTTAAAATACCTCCTGAAAAAACAGACGTATTGATTATGGGGGCGGATGATGAACAATTGGATTTTCAACAAAAAAAAGAAATAAGGGAGTGCATAAGAGAAAAATACAATATTGAGCAACAAGAGTTTCTTATTCTTACGGGGGGGAAAATCGATAAGCAAAAAAATATTACGTTATTAATGAAAGCTTGTGCGCAAATGGAAAATATAAAATTGTTGGTATTTGGAAACGTACAAGAAGATATAAAAATTGAGTTTGAAAAAATATTAAGCGAAGCTTCAAATATATCTTATATCGGTTGGGTTGCAGCTGATAGAGTATATGATTATTTTTTTGCGGCTGATTTAGTTGTTTTTCCTGGGGGGCATTCCGTAATGTGGGAGCAGGCTTGTGCTGCAAAAGTTCCGTGTGTTTTTAAATATTGGGAAGGAATGGAGCATGTAAATAATGGTGGAAACAGTGAGTTTTTAGATACCATTACGGAGGAATCAATTCGAAAAAAAATCAAAGAATTGCAATTTACCGAAAAATATAAAAAAATGAAAGATATTGCAGAATCGGAAAAAACGAATATATATTTATACAGTGAGATTGCAAAGAAATCGTTAGAGGCAATGGAATGAATTTAGGCTTTTTTAGGAACAAAGAAATCAAAAATGCAGGTTGGTTGATTGGCGGAAAAGTTTTTCAAATGATCATTGCTTTGATCGTTAATCTTTTTACTGCTAGGTATTTGGGTCCGGGGAATTATGGTGTTATAAATTATGCATCTGCGTATTTAGCATTTTTTACATCCTTATGTACTTTAGGTATCAATTCAATTATTATTAAAGATTTTGTGGATCATCCCAATGAAGAGGGATGCGCAATTGGATCAACGCTTGTTTTGAGAGCGATTTCCAGCACTTTATCTGCAATCACAATAGTAGCAATAGTGAGTATCGTTGATATGGGTGAGCCCATTACGATTATCATTGCAGGGCTTTGTAGCTTGGCTCTACCTTTTCAAATTTTTGATACGTTTAACTATTGGTTTCAGTCTAAATACAATTCTAAAGTAACTTCTATAGTAACGTTGATAGCATATGTAGTTACTGCTATATATAAAAGTTTGTTGCTTATTTTTGGGAAAAGCGTTCAATGGTTTGCCGCAGCTACGGCACTTGATTATTTATGTGTTTCCCTTTTGTTGATAATTGCTTATAAAAAATATAAAGGGCCTAAATTAAGTTTTTCTTTTGAGAAAGCTAAAAGCCTTTTAAAACAAGGATATCACTATATTTTATCCGGTCTAATGGTCGCTATTTATGGCTATACGGATAAGTTCATGTTGAAACAAATGTTAAATGAAACGGCTGTTGGATATTATTCCGCTGCGACTTCAATATGCGCTATGTGGGTATTCGTTTTACAAGCAATTATTGATTCAATGTATCCTACGATAATGTTATTAAGTGGGAAAAGTGAAGAAGAATTTGAAAAGAAGAATCGGCAACTTTATGCAATAGTTTTCTATATTTCTTTATTCGTTGCTTTGCTTTTTCAGGTTTTTGGAGAAATCGCTGTAAATATTTTATATGGGGATGCATATATGGAAGCCGTGAATCCATTGAGAATAGTGACCTGGTATACGGCGTTTTCCTATCTTGGGGTTGCAAGAAATGCTTGGATAGTCTCAAAGAATAAGCAAACATATTTAAAATTTATTTATATGATAGCGGCGTTGATGAATATAATTTTAAATTTAATTTTTATTCCTTTGTTTGGTGCCTCGGGAGCCGCTTTAGCATCATTAATAACGCAAATATTAACAAGTTTGGGATTGCCTTATTGTTTTAAAGACTTAAGAGCCAATGCGAAATTAATGTTACAGGCGATATTGTTAAAAGATGTTTTTTCCAAAAATCTAAAAAATAAAGAAAATATTAAATAAAAAAGGAGAAAAAAATGAGTTTATATCAAGCAATAAAATCGGGCGAAGAAAAATTATCACTTGTTGGATTGGGTTATGTTGGTATGCCTATTGCAGTGGCGTTTGCCAAGGAGGGAGTAAAAGTTGTTGGGTTTGATTTAAATAAAGAGAAAATTGAACTTTATAAATCGGGAATAGATCCTACACACGAAGTGGGTGACGCAATTATAAAAAATACTTCCGTTGAATTTACGTCGGATGAAAAAAAACTAAAAGAAGCAATGTTTCATATTGTTGCGGTTCCTACTCCAGTGAACCAAGATCATACACCCAATTTGGCGCCTGTTATCGGTGCCAGCAAAATTGTCGGAAGAAATTTAAAAAAGGGCTCTATTGTGGTCTTTGAGTCTACGGTATATCCTGGAGTCACGGAAGATGTTTGCATTCCTATTTTGGAACAGGAATCGGGGATGAAATGTGGGGTTGATTTTAAAGTGGGTTATTCCCCTGAAAGAATTAACCCGGGCGATAAAGTTCATCGCTTGGAAAATATCACAAAGATTGTTTCGGGAATGGACGAGGAGTCTCTGGAAGAAATTAAAAATATTTACGATTTGGTTATAAAAGTCGGAACATATCCTGTATCTACAATAAAAACGGCAGAAGCGGTAAAGGTTGTTGAAAACAGCCAAAGAGATATTAATATTGCTTTTATGAATGAGCTTGCCATGGTGTTTGATCGAATGGGCATTGATACCAATGAAGTTGTGGACGGGATGAACACAAAATGGAATGCTTTGGGGTTTCGTCCAGGGTTAGTAGGAGGGCATTGTATTGGGGTGGACCCGTATTACTTCACATATCAAGCTGAAAAATTAGGATATCATAGCCAAATTATTTTAAATGGTCGAATTGTGAATGACGGTATGGGTGCTTTTATTGTGGAGTCGACGATAAAACAAATGATTTTAGCTGGAAAAAACATCAGTAAATCTAAGGTGGTTATTTTAGGGTTAACATTTAAAGAAAATTGTCCCGATACAAGAAATAGTAAAGTAGAAGATATAGTCAAAAAATTAGATGAATATGGCGTAAAACCTGTTGTTGTCGATCCTTGGGCGAATGAAGCTGACGCAATGCGTGAATATGGAATAAAATTAACAAAGCTATCCGATGTAAAAAATGCGGACTGTATTATTGTGGCTGTTGCTCATGCGCAATTTAAAGAAATGACTTTGAATCAGCTTGATTCCATATATGCTGATATTCATAATAAACAGAAAGTACTCATTGATGTAAAAGGGTTGTTTGAACGTAAGGCCGTTGAGGAAATGGGATATTCATATTGGAGATTATAAAAGAGGTATAAAAGTGAGTTTATTTACAAACAAAACGTTATTGATTACAGGGGGGACGGGGAGTTTTGGTAACGCCGTTTTAAATCGGTTCTTGAAAACGGATATAGGGGAGATTCGTATCTTTTCGCGCGACGAGAAAAAACAGGACGATATGCGCCACGATTTTCAGGCGAAGATGCCCGAAGCTGCAGAAAAAATTAAGTTTTATCTCGGCGACGTGCGTAACCTTGACAGCGTGAAGAATGCAATGCACGGGGTGGATTATATCTTCCACGCGGCGGCGCTCAAACAAGTGCCGTCCTGCGAATTTTTCCCGATTGAGGCAGTGAAAACGAACGTGCTCGGTACGGAAAACGTGCTCACGGCGGCGATTGAGGCGGGCGTGAAAAATATCGTATGCCTTTCCACGGATAAGGCGGCGTATCCCGTGAATGCAATGGGAACGAGTAAGGCAATGATGGAAAAGGTTATCGTTGCAAAATCACGTACGATAGATCCTGCGAAAACGAAAATTTGTTGCACGCGTTACGGTAACGTTATGTGCAGCCGCGGTAGCGTTATCCCCCTTTGGATTGATCAGATTCGCGCAGGACAACCTATCACGTTGACCGATCCTTCTATGACTCGGTTTATTATGTCTTTGGATGAAGCAGTCGATCTCGTACTGTTTGCATTCGAACACGGTGTGAGCGGCGATATTCTTGTGCAAAAAGCGCCTGCTTGTACCATTCAAACGCAAGCGGAAGCGGTTTGTGAATTGTTCGGTGGCGACAAGAACAATATTAAAGTGATTGGTATCCGTCACGGCGAAAAAATGTACGAAACTTTGCTCACGAACGAAGAATGCGCGAATGCAATTGATATGGGTCAATTTTATCGTGTGCCGAGCGACAAGCGTGGCTTGAACTACGATAAATATTTTAAACAAGGCGACGTGGAACGCAATCCGTTGACCGAATTTAATTCCAACAACACCAAACTTTTAACGGTAGAAGAAACGAAAGCAAAGATTGCTTCGTTGCAATATATTAAAGACGAGCTTGCGAAACAGTAAGGAGCACATATGAAGATACTCGTTACAGGAGCGAAAGGCTTTGTAGGAAAAAATTTGGTGCAGAGCTTGAAAAATATTCAAGCAGGCAAGGATAAAACGCGCCCTGCGCTTACGATTGACGCCATTTATGAATACGATATTGATAGTACTGCGACGAATTTAGACTTATACTGCAAAGATGCGGATTTTGTATTCAATCTCGCAGGAGTAAATCGTCCACAAACGCAAGAAGAATTTATGCAAGGAAATTTCGGCTTTGCAAGTACTTTACTTGATGCGTTGAAGAAGTATAATAATACTTGCCCCGTGATGTTATCGTCGTCCATTCAAGCGACTTTGATTGGGCGTTATGCAGACGGCGAATACGGAAAAAGTAAAAAAGCGGGAGAGGAATTGTTTTTCGATTACGCCGCAAAACAAGGGGGGCAGGTATGCGTTTACCGTTTTCCCAATCTCTTTGGAAAGTGGTGTAGACCCAATTATAACAGTGCGGTGGCGACTTTCTGCAATAATATCGCGAACGACTTGCCGATCACAGTCAATGACCCCAAGATTGAGTTGGAGCTTTTATATATCGACGATTTAGTGGACGAGATGCTTGATTTGTTGGAAGGCAAGGGACACCGTTGCGATTACGAGGGCTTGAATGCGGTGGCAAGTGATACGGGCAGATACTATTTCGTTCCAACCACGCATAAAGTTACGCTTGGCGAGATTGTGGAGCTATTGAATAAATTCCGCGCGCAGAGCGAAACGCTTGTCATTCCCGAAATTCCAAAAGGCAGTTTTGCAAAGAAATTATATTCGACGTATCTTTCCTATTTGCCCAAAGAAAAAGCGGCGTTTGCATTGAAAATGAACGTAGATGCGCGCGGTAGTTTCACCGAACTTTTGAAAACGGAAAAATGTGGACAAGTATCCATCAATATATCCAAACCGAATATTACGAAAGGGCAACATTGGCATAATACGAAATGGGAATTCTTTATCGTTGTTTCGGGGCACGGACTTATTCAACAACGCAAAATCGGTACGGACGAAGTGTTGAATTTTGAGGTGAGCGGTGAGAAAATAGAGGCGGTACATATGCTGCCGGGGTATACGCATAATATTCTCAATCTTTCAGATACGGAAAATTTGGTTACGGTGATGTGGGCGAACGAGCAATTTGACCCGAATAAACCGGACACGTTTTTTGAGATAGTGGAGTAAATAATTATGGAAATTAGAACGGATTATACGAACGTAACGTTTAAAAACAACGGCAAATTAAAATTACTTATTATCGTGGGTACGCGCCCCGAGATTATTCGACTTGCGGCAGTAATTGATAAATGCCGCCAATATTTCGATTGTATTTTAGCGCATACGGGACAGAATTACGATTATAATTTGAACGGTGTGTTTTTCAAGGACTTGAAGCTTGCCGAACCCGAGGTATATATGGATGCGGTGGGCGACGATTTGGGCGCGACCGTGGGCAATATCATTAACTGTTCCTATAAGCTAATGGCGGCTTGTAAGCCAGATGCGCTGCTTATTTTAGGCGACACGAATAGCTGTCTTTCCGCGATTGGGGCAAAGCGTTTGCATATTCCCATTTTCCATATGGAAGCGGGAAACCGTTGCAAGGACGAATGTTTACCCGAAGAAACGAATCGCCGTATCGTTGATATTATTTCGGACGTTAATTTGGCGTATTCCGAGCACGCGAGAAGATACCTTGCCGATTGTGGTTTACCCAAAGAAAGAACGTATGTAACGGGTTCGCCTATGGCAGAAGTGTTGCATAACAATCTTGCAGATATAGAAAAAAGCGATATTTTAAAGAGGTTGGGTTTGGAGCCGAAAAAGTATATGTTGCTTTCGGCACACAGAGAAGAAAATATCGATACGGAAAAGAATTTCCTTTCCTTATTTACGGCAATCAATAAGATTGCAGCAAAATACGATATGCCCATTTTATATTCCTGTCATCCCAGAAGTAGAAAGCGTTTGGAAACAAGCGGATTTAAGTTGGATAAACGGGTGCTTCGTCATGAGCCTTTGGGTTTTCATGATTATAACAATTTACAAATGAACGCTTTTGCAGTAATTTCGGATAGCGGTACTTTGCCTGAAGAAAGTAGCTTTTTTACGAGCATTGGAAAACCGTTCCCCGCGGTGTGTATCCGTACGAGTACCGAACGCCCTGAGGCACTTGATAAGGCGTGCTTTATTCTTGCCGGAATTGATGAACATTCGCTCTTGCAAGCGGTGGAAACGGCAGTTTCTTTGAATGACGACGGACAGCACGGTATTCCTGTGCCCGATTACGTGGAAGAAAACGTATCGACAAAAGTTGTTAAAATCATTCAATCGTATACGGGTGTTGTCAATAAAATGGTTTGGAGAAAGTTTTAAGTTTGCGTAAAAAATAACATAGTAATGGTATTGCAAGTTTAAGAAAAGTCAGTGTATATAAATACAAACAGCATTAAATTGTTAGTAACAGAGAGATAGTATGTTGAAAACGGGCAAGGCAAATATAAAAGAAAAGATCGCGGCTTTCAAGCAATCGAATAGTTTTCTACAAAAAACGGAGCAATTTTTAGAGAGTCGTTGGTTTTTGCTCACGCTCGCGTGTTATATTTTCATCACGCAGGCGTTTGGGCTTGACCTTGTCGGCTTTATCGGGCTTGCGCTCGCGTTCATTTTTATTTGTATTTTTTGCGACGATACGAACGCCGCCGTGCCTATTTTATGTATGGCGGTTTTCTGTGTTTCTACGCAAAACAGCCCTTGGAGCACGGCTTCGGGGTATCAAGTGACGGGGAAATGTACGTTCAAAATCGGTGCTGCTTCTACCTATTATTCGTCTTTGCCGTTTATCGTAACGGCGATTGTCGGTGGAACGCTCGTTTTGGCGGCGGCAACCTTTCGCGTAATCGCTTACGGTGATTTAAAATGTGCATTCTCGAAAAACGGATTACTCGTCGGTATAGGCGTGCTTTCCGCGTCCTTTCTGCTTTCGGGCGTATTTTCCAAAAGTTGGGAGCTTGGCGATTTGGCGTTTGCGGGCATTCAAGCGGCAACGTTTTTCTTCGTCTATCTCTTTTTTGCTTCCACGCTCAATTACGAAAAATTCACGCTTAGCAAGATCGCGGATATTATGCTTACCGTGATGTTCTATATTATGGCGCTTTTGATTTATATCTACGCCACGCGTTTTTACGGTTTCTTGATTTTGAGCGGCGGTTGGAAAGGATATATGGTGTGCGGTTGGGGCATGAGCAATGATTTCGGCACGTATCTTGCAATTACCATGCCCGCGTGTTTTTATCGCATTACGCGCACGCCCAAGCATAAATGGATATGGATTGCTTCGCTCGTTTTGGCGAGTGTGGGAATATTCTTTACGCTTTGCCGCGCGGCAATGGTACTTGCGGGTGTAGTGCTTGCGATAGGTATATTCGTAGGTGTTCGAGACAAGGAAATGCGTTTCCGCGTCATCTTAACGATATTTTGGGTGATGATCGGCGTAGGCGCACTTATGATCCTGCTCGGTGCGACCAACTCCTTTGAATTTTTCTTCGACTTTTTCATCAAAAAGGGCGAAGGGGACGTAACGAGCGGACGGTTTGAAATCTGGAAGGATTTCTGGAAATATTTCTTGCGCGATCCCATCTTTGGCGGCGGGTTTGCGGTGGGGCTGAGCCCCGAACTCTCCAACGGCAACGGCGTGTTCCGTATCTATTCGGGGCTTGCGCATAATCTTTTCTTCCAAACGCTTGGCAGCAGCGGTGTGGTTGGAATTGCAGCTGGCTCTTTCCATTTGTTTACGGTTGGCAAAACGCTTATAAAAAAATTTGAATTCAAACGTATTTTCCTTGTGTTTGCCGTCATTAGCTTTTTGGGTATCTCACTACTTGATACTGTGTTTTATAAAGCACAATTTACCTTTTTATATTTAGCAATTTTAGCGAGTGCGGAAGCAGATATTTTCCGCAAGGAACGCGCGCGTGAGCTTGCACAAAGGAGAACTGTTATGGTAGCAAATGATTATAAACCCCGCGTAGTATTCCCGTTCGTGGAAGCGGGTATGGGACATATTATGCCCGAGCGTTCGATTGCGGACGCATTCGAGAAAAAGTACGGCGCGTATTGCGAAATCGTACGTTCGCAGTTTTATAGTGAAACAAACGAAAAACCGTTGAAAAAGTTTGAAAGAAATCTTTGCAACGAAGTGCGTAAATACAATAAAAACCACGTGTACGGATATTTGAATATGTTTATGATGGACGTATTCGGGCCGAAACTTTTATCGAAAGTGATTATGGACGTATACATTGCAGGCGCGGGGGAAGCGGCGAAAAGGCATATGCAAGAACTAAAGCCTGATCTTGTGCTGAGCACCCATTGGTCCACCGTGTATTATGCAGAGCAGATCGCGAACAAACCTATCAACGTAAGCTACGTACCCGACGTGCAGGTCATACCTCTTTGCCGTTATCCAAACGACGTGACGCTCGTATCGACGTCGCGGGGATATAATGACGCTTTAAGAAAGCACAAAAAACGTTTTAACAAGGATAATTTGCGTATCGTGCCTTTTGCTATTCGCAAACAAGCGTTTGAAGTGGATTTGGATAAGAAAGCAGCGAGAAGAGCGCTTGGCTTAGACGAAAACAAACTGACAATCGTGCTTTTTGAAGGCGGCTATGGGCTTGGGCGTATGAAACAAATCGTAGAGCTTATTGCGAAAACGGATATGAAGATCAACGTGGTGGCAATTTGCGGTAAGAATGAAAAGCTTTACGAGCATTTGAAAAACGTGAAAGCGGAAAGCGAGAACGTAACGCTTGTTGTCGAAGGTTTTTGCGAAAAAACGCTTGAATATTTGGCCGCGGCGGACGTATGGCTTGGAAAGAGCGGCGCGTCGTCGATTGCGGAAGCGACTTTCTTCGGTTGCGCGGCAATCGTTACCAAATACGCTACGACAATGGAACGCGACAACGCGGAATATTATCTCAAAGACGTGAAAAACTGCTTGAAGATTTTTGACGCGGAAAAGGTAGTTGAAAAACTTGGTCAGTGGCTTGACAATCCCGAAGAACTTCATGCGCTTCAAGAGAACGCTTGGAAAGTACACAATCTTTACGGAAGCGAAAAAACGGCGGACGTTTTGTGGGAACTTTTGTGCGAAAAATTCCCGCATTTAAAGGGAATTAAGATAAAAGCGTAAACTGCCTGTAAAAAAGGAAAAGAACGGGGCAGGTACGCGTTGAAACGGGTAAATGCAGGGTAGGAAGCAATGGAAATAGTCTTGTTGACGGCAATCGGCGTGGGACTGGCTACGGTAATCGGCGCGGTGATTGGGTTTGCGTTTAAAAATCTTTCGCATAAGTTCAGTGATATTGTGCTTGCGTTTGCAGCAGGCGTTATGCTTGCGGCTGCGGTTTTAGGACTCATTTTACCTGCCGTCGAATACGGCGGCACGTACGGTTTGCCTGTCGTGGTTGCGGGTGTGTTTACGGGCGCGATTTGTTTAAATTTGACGGACAAACTCGTGCCCCACTTGCATAAGCTTTCAGGCGGCGTAGGGGAAGAAGAACACCGCGGTAACGAGCGGATAAATAAAGTGCTTTTGTTCGTGCTTGCCATCGCCATTCACAATCTTCCCGAAGGGATTGCGGCAGGCGTAGGCTTTGGCTCGGGTAACGTCGCCGAAGCGCTGCTCATTGCAGGCGGTATCGCGCTTCAAAATATTCCCGAAGGCATGGTGATTATCGCGCCTATGCTTTCGGCGGGGATAAAACCCAAAAAGACCTTTTTATATGCGTCGCTCACGGGGCTTGTGGAAGTGGTCGGGACGTTGATTGGCTATTTCGCGGTGAGCTTGGCTTCGGCAATCCTGCCGTTTGCGCTTGCGTTTGCGGGCGGGACAATGTTGTACGTGATTAGCGACGAAATGATACCCGAAACACATTCCCACGGAAGCGAGCGGGGCGCGACGTACGCTTTGCTTTTCGGGTTTTGTTTAATGCTTGTGTTCGATATTTTACTCAGTTGAAATAAGGACGCCCGTTTGGGCGTTTTTTATTTGGAAAAAATTTTAATTTTCACCGAATTTTCTCTGCTTTTTTATAGCTTTCTTTTCGCAAATGTGGTATAATGGAAAAAACGGTGCTCGTTCGCGCCACAAAGGAGTGAAAAAATGCAACCCGTATACAAAAGAGTGTTATTGAAACTTTCAGGGGAAGCCCTTGCGGGCGATCAAAGATTCGGTCTCAATCACGAAGTGATTGCGCCCGTTGTGGAACAGATCGTGGAATTGCATAATATGGGGGTACAAGTCGGGCTTGTGATCGGCGGCGGGAATTTCTGGCGCGGAAGACAAGGTACGAATATGGACAGAACGACGGCGGATCATATGGGTATGCTCGCGACGGTGATGAACTCGCTTGCCATGATGGACGCAATCGAACAGCGCGGCGTGCCTGTGCGTGTGCAAACGGCGCTCGATATGGTATCGCTTGCCGAGCCGTTTATTTTGCGCAAGGCGCTTCGACATTTTGAAATGGGTAGAATCGTGATTTTTGCTTGCGGCACGGGCAATCCTTATTGCTCGACGGACACGGCAGCGGCGCTTCGCGCTTGCGAAATTTCCGCGGATATTTTGCTTATGGCAAAGAACGTGGACGGAATTTACGATTCCGACCCCAAGACAAACCCGTTTGCGAAAAAATACGAATTCCTTCGCTACGCTGACATTATCAACCAAGGCTTAAAGGTAATCGATTTCACGGCGGCGACGATGTGTATGGAAAACGACGTGCCCACGCTCGCGTTCGGTTTGAACGAACCTAACTCAATTGTTCGCGCGGTATGCGGGGAGAAGCTGGGCACGATAATCAAGGTGTAAATTATAAAAACTACGTAAAGGAGCTATAATTATGGTAGAAAACGAAAAGATTGAAGAGATGACGTTTGAATTGGAAGAAAAAGCGGAAAACACGACGAGAGCGTTAGAAAGCGATTATGGCGCGCTCAGAACGGGTAGAGCCAACCCGCATATTTTGGATAAAATCGAAGTGGAAGCGTACGGCGGTATGAGTAAGCTTATCGAGCTTGGCAACGTATCCACACTCGACGCGCGTTGCTTACAGATTAATCTTTGGGACAAATCGCTTTTGAAAGCGGTGGAAAAGGCGATTTTGCAATCGAATATCGGGCTTACGCCGACCAACGACGGACAGGTGATTCGTTTGGTGTTCCCCGTGATGACGGAAGAAAGAAGAAAGGAACTTGCAAAACAAGCTAAGAAAATGGGCGAGGACGCCAAAGTGGCGATTCGTAACCACCGCCGCGAAGCTATGGACGTAATTAAGAAAATGAAGACAGCGAAAGAACTTTCTGAAGACGAAGCGGCATCTTGCGAAGCAGACGTAGAAAAAGCGGTGGCAGGATATATGTCTAAGCTCGAAGCGATTATTGCAAGCAAAGAAAAGGAACTGACGTCTATTTAAGCTATGCCAGGACATACAATAACGGAAGGGAAGCTTCCGAAACATATCGCACTCATTATGGACGGGAACGGGCGTTGGGCAAAAAAGCACTTAATGCCCCGTTCTTTTGGGCATAAAAAGGGTATGGAACGCATGATCTCTCTTATGGAGCATGCGTTTGACCTTGGGGTGGACTATATCACAGTCTACGCGCTGTCCACGGAAAATCTTAAACGCCCGCAAGAAGAGTTGAATGGATTGTTTGATTTAATCCGCAATCATTTTGCGCAGTATTTAGAGCGGATTTGCGCGCGAGATGTGCGCCTTCGCGTGATTGGTGACACTTCGCTTTTGCCTGAAGACGTACAAAAAATATTGAACGATTCGCAAGCGAAAACGGAACAATACAACGGTAAAGGCGTGAATGTTGCGCTTTGCTACGGTGCGCGCGCGGAAATCGTGCGAGCGGCAAACCTTGCCATCTTGCGCGGAGAAAAACTCACGGAAGAAAGCTTTTCTTCCCTTTTATATACGAGCGGGCAACCCGATCCCGATTTGATCATTCGCACGGGAAAGGAAGTGCGCTTATCCAACTTCTTGCTTTGGCAAGCGGCGTATGCGGAGCTGTATTTTTCTGATAAAATGTTTCCCGAATTTTCCGATAAGGACTTGGACGAAGCAATCAAATGGTATGGAAAACGGGTGCGCAGATTTGGAAAAACAGATGAACAACTTTGACGGCTTTATGCTGAAAAGGAGAGATGGTTTATGAAAAAAAGAATTATTTCAGGAATTTGCTATGTGGCAGTTTTGCTCGGCTTTTTCCTGTTGAAAATTTTCGTGCACGATTTTTGTTTCGACGTGCTCATCTACGCGTTTGCGCTTTTAGGTACGTTTGAAATTTTACGTGCTATGAAAGATAGAATGACGAAATCGGAACGCGTGATTGTATTCATATTCACAATGATCTGTATTCCTGCATGCGCTTTGGCGGAGTATTATTTCCGCTACGGTCTGCACGTAACGAGTGTATGTTTCGTTGCTATGGGCACGGTACTGTTATCATTGCTCGTACTTCGGCACGAAGAAACGACGCCTGAAAATCTCGGTGTTTCCTTCTTCTCGTCTCTCTATCCTACGCTACTTTTAATGGTGCTCGTACTCGTTAATCACGTGTCCGACCCCATTGCTGCTTTGCAGGGTAAATACCCTGAAGCGCTCGAAAAAATTGCGTTCAATTCCGATCTTTTGATTGTGTTTGTGTTCGCGGTTTCGCCTATATCCGACACGTTTGCGTTCTTTTTTGGGCGGTTTTTCAAAAAGCATTTTCCTGATAAATTAGCACCCGATATTAGTCCGAATAAGACGATTATCGGAGGAATCGGAGGACTCATCGGCGGACTTGTTTCTGCTTCGATTATCTATTTTGTTTATACCGCGATCACAGGCGTAGGATACGTGGATATGCAAATTTGGCTTCCCGTATATCTTGCGATTGGATTTTTAGCGGCTGCGGCGACGGAATTTGGCGATCTTGTCGAAAGCTGTATCAAACGCAAACTCGGCATCAAGGATATGGGGAATATCATGCCCGGACATGGCGGGGCACTCGATAGAATTGACGGCACGTTGTTTGCAGGTGTGGCGGTATATCTCGCGTTCGCGCTTATGCGGCTTTTGGTGTTATGATGAAAACGATTTCCTTGATTGGTTCAACAGGCTCGATCGGTCGGCAGGTTTGCTCGGTTGTGCGCCGTCATAGCGAGCGTTTTAAAATTGAAAGTTTGGTCGCGAATTCTTCCGCCGAACTCTTTTTACAACAGGTGCAAGAATTCAAACCTGCGTTCGCTGCGCTTGCGGACGAGAAAGCAGGCAAGTCGATTGCGGAGCGAATCCCCCAAGGCACGCGGTTTGTCTACGGGGAAAGAGCGGTGGAAGAAGCAATTTCCTACGGCGACGTGGCGTTTATTGCGGCGACGGGCTTTGCGGGCTTGAAATATAGTTTAAAAGCGGTTGAACTGAAAAAGGATATTGCCCTTGCAAATAAGGAAACGCTTGTTTGTGGTGGCGAGCTTGTTATGAATAAAATCAAGGGGGCAGGTGTGTGTTTAATGCCCGTCGATAGCGAACATTCGGCGCTTTGGCAGGCTTTGCATTTCCGCTTAGACGCACCCTTTTCAAAGCTTATCATCACGGCGAGCGGCGGCCCGTTTTACGGCTACACGAAAAAGCAGCTTGAAAGCGTTACGCCTGCTTCCGCACTCAAACACCCCACGTGGCAAATGGGCGCGAAAATCACCATTGATTCGGCAACTTTGCTCAACAAAGGCTTTGAAGTGATTGAAGCGAAATGGCTTTACGATACTCCGCTTGATAAAATACAAACGGTGGTGCAACCCGAAAGCATAATCCATTCCATGGTAGAGTTTGCCGACGGCGGCATTTTGGCACAAATGAGCTATCCAACGATGGAACTTCCCATTCAACTTGCGCTGACTTATCCCGAGCGTTTGGATTGCAATTTGAAACCGCTCGATTTCGTATCGCTTGGGCAAATACGCTTTTTACTGCTCGAAAGAAAGGCGTTCCCGTGTTACGACCTTGCGCTCACGGCGGCGGAATGGGGAGATAACTATCCTTGCGCGCTCAACGGTGCGGGAGAGATTGCAGTGGGAGCGTTCTTGGAAGAAAAAATCGGATTTTTGCAAATTGCGGACACGATTGCTTACGCCTTGGAGAAAACGGAGCGCGCAAAACCGACAAACTATGAAGTTTTGCAAGATACGGACGCGCGCGCCCGCGCATACGCAAAAGAATATATAAGAAATATATGAGAGATATTGCGAAAAAGGGGTTGTAAAGAAATTTGAACATTCAAAGCATTTTGGCGGTAAATATATTAAAAAGCGTCGGTTCGATTGCGCTTGCAATCGGAATCTTGCTTGCCATGGTAACGGTGCACGAATTCGGGCACTATATCGTCGGCAAGCTTTTAAATTTTAAAATCACGGAATTTTCCGTGGGGTTTGGTCCTGCGATTTTTAAAAAACGCAGTAAAAAATCGGGAGAACTGTTTGCTCTTAGAATTGTTCCGCTCGGCGGTTATTGCGCGTTCGACGGCGAAGACGAATATGAAGAAGCGGAAGAACAAACGCAAGAAGAGCAGCCGCAGGAAGAAAAAGAACAAAAGGACGAATATCCCGAGCCCAAGGGCGAACGGTTTAACGAGCAAGCGCCGTGGAAGCGTATCTTGGTGCTCGTCGCGGGCGCGACAATGAACTATCTTTTAGCGCTTTTATTGCTCGTGGTTATGTTTGCAGGAATCGGTAGACCTGTGTATTCGGTGGTCGTGGAAAAACCCGAGCAAACGGCGGCGGTTGCCGTGCAAACGGATATAAGCGAGCAAGGCTTGCAAACAGGCGATCATATCTTAAAGATAAACGGCAAAGACGTGTATTTAATCACCGATTATTTGGACGCTCTTAGCGGCGAAAAGGCAGGCGCGGAAATTCCCGTTTTGGTTTCGGTAAACGGAGAGATGTTTACGCGCACGCTCGTGCTTGCGGCGGACGCAAATTTTGCGAATATGTCGGACACGCAAACGCTACTCAAAGCTATGAATATCTACGGGCTTTTCACGGTAACGGAAAGACAATCCTTTTTCCCGTCGCTTGGACATTCGTTTGTCTATTCGTTCAAGATTGGCGGAACGGTGCTCCGTTCGCTTGGGGAACTTCTCACAGGCAAACTCGGCATTAGCGCTATGGGCGGACCTGTAACGACGATAAGTATGACGGCGCAGGCGGCTTCGAGCGGATTGATGTCCTTTTTGAATATCGCGGCGTTTATCGGGGTAAACCTTGCCGTGTTCAATCTCTTGCCCGTGCCCGCGCTGGATGGGTGTAAAGTGATTTTTTGTTTGATTGAATGGATACGCAAAAAGCCTGTGAATAGAAAGATTGAGACGATTATTCACTTCGTCGGCATTATTTTCTTGCTCGGCTTTGCGATACTTGTCGATTTGTTGCAATTATTTATTTAAAAAATTTTCACCTGTCAAGTAAAAATGCTTGACAGGTATGTTTTTATCGTGTATAATGATAGCAATGAAAGACGATTTGAAGTTTTTACAGCTTTGGGATTTATATTCCCCGCTTCTCACGGAAACGCAACGGGAGATCACCGATTTATATTTTAACTACGATTTGTCCTTAGGAGAGATTGCAGAGCAAAAAGGGGTATCGCGGCAGAGCGTGTCCGATTGTTTGGGAAAGTGCAGAAAGCAACTGGAAAAATACGACGAAAAGCTCGGTTTTTTGAAAATGCTTACCGAACTTTCGAGAGAATATTCGGCGTATATGACGGAAGTTACGAGATTTATCAAGGGGCAGGATTCGCCCGCGACTCGCGCTTTAAAAGAAAAGCTTGACGCGGTGCATAAGGAATTCGGCTCGGAAATTATAGAAACGGAATAAAAGGGGTTGTAATGGCTTTATTCGGTTCGTTATCGGAAAGATTAAATCATATATTTTCCAAGCTCACGAAAAGGGGAAAACTGACGGAGCTTGAAATTCGCACGGCAATGCGGGAAGTGCGCGTAGCACTTTTGGAAGCGGACGTCAATTTAAAAGTTGCCAAGCAGTTTATCGCGGAAGTTTCGGAAAAGGCGGTGGGGCAAGAAATTTTGTCTTCGCTCAATCCCGCGCAACAAGTGATTAAGATAGTCAACGAAGAATTGATTGCGCTTATGGGCGCGAAAAATGCAAAACTTGAAGTGTCGCCCAAGCTTCCAACCGTGATTATGATGTGCGGTTTGCAAGGCGCGGGGAAAACGACTCTTTGCGGCAAGCTCGCGATGCTCTTAAAAAAACAGGGCAAAAAACCCTTGCTCGTGGCGGGGGATATTTACCGCCCTGCGGCGATTACGCAACTGCAAGTGGTGGGCAAGAACGCGCAGGTAGAAGTGTTTGAAAAGGGAACGCAAAACCCCGTAAAAACGGCGAAGCAAGCGATTGAATATGCAAAATCGAAAGGCTTCGATACCGTGATTTTGGACACGGCGGGGCGTTTACAAATTGACGATACGCTAATGAGCGAGCTTGAAAATGTCAAAAAAGAAGTGGAGATCACAGAAACCTTGCTTGTCGTGGACGCTATGACGGGACAGGAAGCGGTGAACGTGGCGGACACATTCAATACTCGTTTGGACGTTACGGGCGTGATCTTAACAAAGCTCGACGGCGACACCCGCGGCGGCGCGTGTTTGTCCATCAAAGCGGTTACGGGCAAGCCGATTAAATTTATCGGCGTTGGAGAAAAGCTTACCGATTTAGAGCCGTTCTATCCCGATCGTATGGCGTCAAGAATCTTGGGGATGGGCGACGTACTTTCACTCATTGAAAAGGCGCAGCAAGCTATCACGGAAGAAGACGCGAAGAAGATGCAGCAGAAAATGCTTGCCAATTCGTTCACCCTTTCCGATTATTTAGAACAGTTTTCCATGATGAAGAAAATGGGCGGTGCGGGGGCAATGCTTTCCATGTTCCCTGGCGCGGGAAAGCTTAAAGTGAACGAGAGTGATATTGACGAGAAAAAGATTGAGCGGACGAAAGCGATTATTCTTTCTATGACGAAAGCGGAACGGGACAATCCGTCGATTATCGATAGCAAAAGAAAACGGAGAATTGCAAGCGGTTCAGGCACGAGCGTACAGGACGTGAACCAACTTTTGAAGCAATTTGACCAAACTAAGCTTTTGATGAAACAGTTAAAAGGCGGGCGCGGAAAATTCCGACTTCCGTTTTAAGAAAAGATAAAAAATATTTTAAGATACTTTGGAGGTATTTATTATGGTAAAAATGAGACTTATGAGAATGGGCGACAAAAAGAACCCTATCTACCGTGTTGTAGTCGTAGATAGCAGAAAAGCTGCTACGGGCGAATACATCGAATGCGTTGGTCATTACAGACCCACCTGCGATCCCGTCGAACTCGATATGAACGCAGAAGCAGCGAAAGCTTGGCTTGCAAAGGGCGTACAACCCACCGAAACGGTGAAGAACTTGCTTGTAAAAGCGGGCGTGGTAGAAAAGAGCGAAAAATTAAGCCCTTCTAAGACCAAAGGCAAAAAAACGGATAAGTAAAAATTAAAAAACCGCTACGCAACACGGCGTTCCACTTGCGTTTTCCCTTGCTCGTTTACACATAGTAAACGCCCGACGGGAAAGCCGCGTGCGCCTTGCTTGGTTTTCATTGCTTAAAAGAGTGTTGGTAGATTAAAAAGGAGCTTAAATCAATGTTGGATTTAATCAAATATATCGTCGGTCAGTTTGCCGAAGATAAAGAAAACGTCGAATACGAAGTCAAAGAAAAAGACCGCGTAATCGAAGTGAACGTCGTGCTTTCGCCCTCGGATATGGGCAAGGTAATCGGCAAGCAGGGCAAGATTGCCAAAGCAATGCGCACGATTGTACGCGCGGCAACGCCGAGAGATAGCAAAAAATACGTCGTGGAAATCCGCGAAAGAAACAGCGAAGCCGTGGAAAACGCGGATGCAGAGTAAGCTTGCCAAAGTTTAGTCGTTAAAAAGGCTTTCAAACGGAAGCCTTTTTTGGCATTTAACAAGGAGCAAAAATATGAGTCGTTTAGTGATAGCCGAAGTGTTAAAACCGCAAGGTATTCGTGGGGAAATCAAGGTGAAAACGTTCACCGACGCGCCTGAAAACGT